>Ga0209337_1000724_pt1 | contig 26541 bp, 17 predicted proteins | sample LinPmetageLP53_FD_184044 | JGI IMG/M metagenome (GOLD analysis project Ga0209337, IMG submission 184044) | Marine viral communities from the Pacific Ocean - LP-53 (SPAdes) (version 2) | ecosystem: Environmental > Aquatic > Marine > Oceanic | place: Pacific Ocean | collected 2010-02-08 | reverse complement strand
ATTGGACAGATCAGCTTATACAGGAAGGTTATATAGAACAGGTTGTTTTGCAGCCTGAACCTTATGACCTTTCTTCTAAGCTAATAAAGCCGTATATTAAAAAGATGAAACGTGTTTCTGATAAGACAATGTTTCAGACAATTCATCAACCACACGTTTACACACCTGATGTATTAATTATTTGGACTGAAAAAGCTAAAGGAATATTTTATATAACAATAGAAGATACTTGTAAAGTTCTACCTCATCATCTATTTGCCAACTGGCAAGGATTTGAAAACAGAGATGTTTGGGCTACAACAATAGAGTTAAAACCTTCTTTTGATCATCAAAATATGACTAGGCTAGCAAGTTTAAATATTAAGTGGGTATATGAAAAGTATAAACATATTATTGAAATGGTCAAACTTCCTGCTTTTTTTAAAAAGACATTTACTCCTGATAGATATTTATTAACTGATAAATCATATGTACCAAGAAAACTTAAATACAAACCAAAAAACTTTAATCGGTTTATTAGCGAGCTACAAAAACAAACAGAAACTTAAAGATGAATATGGATTTGAAATAGTTATGTTTTTTAACGAAGATTTTCGAAAAGAAATTGTTGCTTTAATTTCAGCTTATAGACACAGTAAGTTTGGTAGAATTAATACTGCCAACAAACCTGTAAACTATAATGGAATAGTAAGCATAAAAAACACTATTAATTTTTATAAAAACAACTTTAAATTTAACGTCAAAGAATTTGTAGAATACGGCCAAAGACGAGGAAAGAATTGGGATTATATGCCAATAGAGAAATACGAAACCGCAAGCAGCATAATTCCAAAACCAAAAAGAAAATTTATAAACCCCAAAAACAGAAACAGATATGTTATATCCAAGTAACAAATTAAACGAAGAAGAAAAAGAAATTGTTAGCACTGACGCAAGTATTAAAAACATCTTGCAAGTTAATGATGATTGGTATTATTCAGATACCACCAAAGTAACAAACTCTCACTTAAAAGTATTGCTAGAAGGTGGCCCTGAAGCTTTAGAAAATTATTATAAATATGGTTCTGAAGACAAACCTGCATTTGCGTTTGGTAGAGCTTTTCACACTCTTATATTAGAGCCAGAAACTTTTAGCGAAAGATATTGGATTTTAGATGATACTGAGATTTGTAAAGAGATAGGTGGTAAAAGACCTTCAGCTACTAAAAAGTATAAAGAATGGTTAGATCAAGTATCTCAAGACAATTTAGGTAAAGAAGTTATAAGTTTAGACGATACTTTAAGATTAGAAGAGATGCGTAAAAAGCTATATTCTATACCTCAAGTTAAAACTTTGTTAGCAGACACTCAAAGAGAGGTTGTTTATAACAGAAGTATTAATGGAGTAGATTGTAAAGGTAAGCTAGACGCTGTTAAACCTAATCATTTAATTATTGATTTAAAGACGACATCAAAATGTCCTAGCCCTGAACAATTTTCGAAAGATTTCAGAAATTACAGCTACAATCAACAAATGGCTTTTTATTCAGCCTTAGCAGACGTTCCTGAAGCTTGTATAATTGCTATACAGAAAGTTAAACCTTACACGGTAGGTGTTTATATGGTTAGTAAAGAATCTATGGAGCAGGGTACTCAAAAATACGAGTATGCTCTTGAGCTTTACAAAGACCAGTTTAGAGGCAACTTAGATATTGACAAGTTTTATTATCAAGGTAGCTTATGATTTTTTATTTAGGAGAAAAGGTAACTGAACAAAAGCTTGTTGAAGACCTTAAAAAGAGAGGTTGCGATCCTGAAAATAACTTATCAAATGAATTTTTAATAGCTGAATCTTATCGATTAGGCGAATGGGAATACATAGATGATTTAGAAAAAAGACATCGTGATTAGTTAATTGTTAAAGTGCTCTAGTCTAACTAGAGTGCTTTAACTTTTTTTTCTTCTTGGTTAACCTCGAGGAAAGACTTGGCTAACTCTTTAATTTCTTTTACTTGCCTAAAGGAAAGACCCGAAAGATCTAACACAGGGCAAGCTAATTTTTTTTTGAAGGTATCATAACCTACGTCTAATCTTAACGCTTGAGGGTTGCCTTTAAGCCACAACATAGTTATAATAGAACCTCTTTTATCTAAAGGGCTATCTACATATTGCTTATAATGCGAAATTACATCTTTACTAAAGCTATATTTAATTTTTTTTCCGTCTTTAACTAAAACGGAAACTTCTATTTCTTGATACTTGCTCATTTACTTTCCTTTTATAATTTCTACAGCATCTTCAGGCTCAATCAAACCTTTATATAAAAGATACACAGCAGCTAAAATTTGCAAAGCTCTTATACTACTCTTAATAATCTTTTTAGCCTTAGCTGTTTTAGCAACGCTTTCTACAATAGGATCTAATTTAGGAACTTTATTTAAAAAACCTTTAGCAACTTTTAACCATTTCATAATTTTAGAATTTAATTAAACATCAAACTGATAAACTTTAGGCTTAGACTCATCAGACATAATATCTAAATGAACCCACGTTATAGGTTTTCCACCTAAATTTCTTTCTAATCTAATTTTATAAGGAAACTTTTGAGGATTATCTACAATCCATTTTCTGACTTCAACGGCTGTCATTCCTGAAACATCAAAGTCAACAGCTTTTCCAAAGATATGTGCAGACAAATACAATTTATCTTTAGAAGATACTAAAGGACTCATATTGTGTCTTAAACCTCTTTGTGTAAAGTTACCACCGTAAAACCAGTTGTTAACAGATATTGGAACGCCTAACTCTTGACGAACAATTAATAGACATTCTAGTAGCCTATCGTCAATAAATTTCCAAGCTATTTCTCCATACTTTTCGTAAACAGTAGAATCAACTAGCTCTTGAATTATAAAATAATCTTTAATAGTTTTCATTATTTAACTTTACTTTACTTATCTGAATTTATGTAAGCTATAACTACAGCCCATAAAACTTGTATTGCAACTATTATTCCGTAAACGGTAGCCCATTTTTGCTTTTGAAGATAGATTTCTTTTTGAGCATCTTCCATATTTGAAGCACTCCAAACTTCAGAAACTTCTTTCTTCCATTCTTTTAAAGCTTTTACTTCTTCTCCATTTATTTTAAGCTTTTCAACAGACATTTTAAGTTCGTCTATCGACTTACGAGTTTCTTTATTACACTCGTGAAGGTCTTTTAATTTTTGTAATATTGAACTAGCAAATTCAGACCAACCGTTTTTATCTTTGCTTTCAATTCCCATCATTGTAATATTAAAAAGAAGTCTGTATCGGAAGCAGCAGGGCTTCCACCTAGACCTTTTATTTCTGTTCTATCTAAAGTTAAGTTACCACTTGCACTAGTAGCTCTAAGACTAATAGATCCTGCGTTATGCCCTGCATCTGCAGTAATAGCACCTGTTGCTACCTGTCTATTAACATTATGAGTAGTAAAAGTTCTGTTAGTTCCTGTTGGAATTTGCTGTGTAAGAATAACGTTTACACAACAAGAGGTTGTCATAATTAATGAATCTTGTTCAACCGTTAAACTTTGAGTGTGCGGAGAAGATTGTCCACCTGTTCTTGAACTTGCTCCTATACCGCCTGAGTCAGTAAAACTTCTAATGTGAACACTAACACCATTCCAAACACTACTATTAAAGTTAACTCTTAAAGTATTATTTCCTGTTGGAGGATTTTCTAAATAATAAAAAGCCATTCTCTGACCTAAACCACCTCTACTTATTGTATAAAGTAGTGTCATTGATTGCCCTCCATACGTAGCGGTTGTAAAACTACGGCTATTAGTCATTGAAAGTTGAATAACTATTAATCCGTCACTACCTACATTATGATTATGAGTGTAGTTTTTAAAATTAGCTCCTGGCGTAGCACTTGAATTGGTTGTATTTCCTTTAGTAGGTGCTGCCATTATAACTGACTTATATTAGTTACCTCTATTAAACCTAAACCTTCTGCGTCATCAACTTGAGTTCTAGCTTCATTTACATAAGGAGTTTGAGCAAAAAAAGTACTAATACTTACAACACCTAACTCTAGTTTAGTTTTATTTTCTCCTATAAATTTACCTAAAGTACTGTCATAATCTTCATTAACCTGATTAATAACACTAACATCTTGAGTGTGTCCTACATCAGTGTATTTAAGATTGTCAGTTCCTTCAAGTTCTATTTTTGAAATAATTGTTATCATAATTAAGCTTCTTGTTTAACAGCAACAACATCCCATTTAGTATCAGTGCTATTGTATATACACCCTATATAAACAGTTTTGTTAGCTGTTGTTGTTGTTGGTAAAGTAACACCTATCACCCTAAATATAGCGTTCCAAGTTAAAGCTCTAGCTGTACCGTCATCTTTAATTCTAATTACTAACCTTAAAGCGTTTGTTAATGTTCCTACAGGAGCAGCAATAGTTAAAGCTGCAGCCAATGCAGTTACAGAATCTTGATCTGAAATGTTTAAATTACAAGTTAATGTAGATACACTAGTTTGTGATCTATCTACAGGCTTAATAAAGTTTCTTCTAGTAACACTCTTTTTTGTAAAAGCTCCACTATTAGAATCTTCTATAATTACTAGGTCTTCTTGCTCTATATCTGTTTTAGCTGTAACTGTAGATATTTCTGCTGAAGCATTTTTATGTATAGCGTTAGGATCTGTAGCTGCTAAAACAGCATCGTCAACATATTTTTTAGGAACTAATGATGTATTAACTAATGTAGAATAACTAGCTCCTGCACCTGTATCTTGATCAGACTCTCCAAAGTTTATGTATCTAATACCTTTTTTAGCGGTAGAAGCATCACGAAAAGATGAGTCTTGAACTCCTGTTCCTGCCCATAAATAACTTCCATTTATTTTACCTACTATAGTTGCGTTAGGAACAGATGTAATACCTTGTAAATCTTCATCAATTAAATTAATTCCATTTGGTCTAACAAAAAAGCTTCCAGAACCTGTACCTGTTGAATTAGCTACGCTTGCTGAAAAAAGAGTTCTATTTGCTTTAATTTCTGTTTTATAAGAATTAGTATCGTAAATTTCCCAATGAAATTCATTAAAAGTTTGTTTAATGTAAGACTTTGTATTACTTGCCTCTGATTCCCAAATTTCTAATTGTTTCGTAGTCTTGTTGTCAAATTCTTGATAAGTCATTCCACTTGATCCACCAGGAAAACCAGAACCACTTCCTAATATTTGAGTAACGTCTTTATATTGTCTAAAAGAAACACCTGGCGTATTAGACACATAAAGGCCAATATGTACGCCAGAGTGTTGAAAAGCTCCGTGTATTTCGTGTTTACCTGAAAAGGTAAAAGTATCAAATCTACCTATGTAGTTACCACTAGGATTGTAACTAGAGTCTAACCCCCAACAAATTAAATTAGCACCTGCAGCGGCAGGTGTAAAATATACATTATTAGCGACGTTACTAGAGTCATTATGTTCTAAAGAACCGCCTAAATCAGTCTTATTAGTAGTTGTATTATAAGTTAACCCTGCTCCTATATCACTAGCTGACACCCCACCTGAAGCACTTGGCTCATATTTATTACTAGAAGAACTGTATTTTAAAACTTCTCCGTTAGTAGGGGTAGCGTCTGATATTAAATATCCGCTTAGACTTTTTGCATCTTTACTCTTTATTCTTGAACCCATATCTTTTTAGTTAAAGTAAACATAAGTAACACCTTCTCCATTAACCAAAGCATCAACGTAAACTTTATCTAAATTGTCAATAGGAAGATCAATAGAATCTCCTGGCGATAGATAAATACCTTCTCTAGTTGCCAACGTACCGACAACACCTGAACCGCCAATAACTACATCAGAAGTATTATCTTTTTCAGATTGGATAGTAACTGACTTGCAAGAAGTAGAAGCCGCTAAAGCGACTGCTGTACCTGCTGTTGTTACAACTTTTCTTCCTTGACCTATTAAAGTATTGGTAGGAGACGTAGGTATTATAGTTCCTGACGAAAGACCTTTCCATATACGATACAATAAAGCATCCTGATTTGTAGTTACTGCGTATTCTTTTGCCATTTTATTTAGTTTTAGTTAACCATTTTAGTATTAAAAAAACAGTATTATTTTCTTTCATATTAAATTCTATCTTATCAAACGTTGAAGCTTCGATAGTTCTAACATAGACTTTCATATTGTTATTCCAAATCTTTGCAGACTCAACTTCGTATTTGTTTTTTGAATCTTCATTTTCAAAAACAAAACCTTCGTCATTTCTTTTTGGAGTTCCGTCTTCATTTTTAGAAACATATTTAGAAATAACTTTACTGTGTTTGTCAACTAACGGAATTACTACAGGATCAAAAAGAGTTAAATTGTCTAGGAAAAACCTAACAAATTCTCCTTTCATACTGATACTTGTAGTTAATGTCTTTTGTACCGCTTGCTGAATTTCAAACAATTCATTTCCGTTAACCTCTATAATTTTTGTTTCAGGGTTTCCGAATAACTCAGTAGACTCTTTTAAATTAAGAGGTAAGCTTTGTGTCTTTTCTTTTACTTTTTCTAATGTTGCCATTTACTTTACTTTTTAATTATTATTTAATCTAAATATACAATTAATTAATTATACCGTAGTTAATTTGCATATCTCTTATAGTGGAATAGTTTGGTATTGTTTCAATTAAATTTATTAACGGTGAGTATGAATTACCTTTAGGGTGTATTACACCGCTAGTTATACTATCTATTGGACGATCAACTAACTCAAGCCATTCTAAATATTCATCATAAACATTTTCATTTATAGCGTAAGCCTGACAAGACCAAGATCCGCTTAGTCTAAAAAAGTTTCTGTACCTATCGGGTGCTCCTTTGTAATTTTGATGTGTTAAATGAAAAAGCTCCCAATCTTCAGGAAGACCTTTAAAAAGACTCTTAACTATTCTGTAAATGTTGTGTTTAAAAACTATATCATCTTCTAAAATAATTATAGATTTATATTTTTTCTTTTTAGCTTCTTTAATAATTTTTATTGTTGTGTAAACTAACCCTGCTGCACCTTGAGTCCAACCGTCATACTTACTATTCCAATGATTTTTAACCCAATCAACGTTTTCCTCTCTACCATTGACAGCTTCTACTAATTCAAAATGAGTACCTATGCTATGGCATTGAGCATAAATATTGTTTCGCCTATCTTCGCTAGACTTTAAATTAATTGCGTATACCTTGTCAACTAGTTTATGAAGCATATTATTGAAGTTTAGTAGGTGTAACAACAACAACTGGTGTTACAGATGAATCAACGCTTTGTTCCCAAACATTAGTTCCGTCTGACTTATCAAAAACCTTGTTTTCCCAATCAGAAGTAGTAGTTATAGCTGCATTCATTTGTACTATTATTTTATTTTTCTTAAAAGTTCTAGCTACAGCAACAGTAAGGCCAGGGCATTTAGCTGATATAAAATTATCTGTTTTAAAAGTTCCGTAAAAGTTTATTCCTTGAGAACCTTTTTCAATTATATTGTAACGACAATAGCCACCTGTATTTGCAGTTACTAATGCTGTTAAATTTGCAAGATTATAAGCAGGAGTACAAAGTGCTCCATTTATTATTCCGTCTACAATATATAATCCGTAATCTACTACAGTGTCACCACCTATATTTATAAGACTACAATCGTTTTCTATTCTAATGTGACTAGAAGAAATTATTATTATATCTGTACAACCTGAACCTATTTCTACAGATCTTGGAGCATCTTCGTTTGCATAACCAATAAAAGATGCTACACTGTTTTTGATTTTATCCGAAAGTAAAAAGTTTTCTAAATTACCTGTACATTCAATCCTTCCAGTAATAGCTGAGGATCTAGGCTCGATACCTGACGAAAGGACTTGTGAAGAACACTGATAAACAATAATACTAGCCCAATAATTAAGGTGACCTGTAGGTAATCCACTTGTGCTAGGTTTGTTAAGATCTATGTTTACGTTTACAGTATTTAATGTAATATCCGTACACCCTCCTCCAATAGAAAAATTGCTGCTTGACTCTATATAAACATCTTGGGAGTCAGATCCAAGAGTTCCAGTTTGACAGTTTCTAAGTGTTACATTGTTAGAACCATCTCCAACTGAAGTACCTATATTATAACTTGCGAATATTTTATAGCAATTACTTCCTATTGTAACTGAATTTGATGAGTAACCTACAAAAAAGAGGTTAACATTATCTCCTGTGATTACACTAACAGCATTGATTACTTTTCCCTCAATAACATTATCTCCAAAATTTACATATGAAGCAACCGCTATTTCTAAATCAGAACATTTATAACCTGCTTTAAAATACTGAACGTTGTGTAGTGATATTTTATTTGAACTTTTTCCTAATTTAATAATATTTGATTGTACTATATAGTTGTCAGTACAAAAATCTCCAATTTCAACATTACCACAATATGCTATAAAAATATTTCGACAAAGATTTCCTAAACTGACATTAGGCTGTACAAAAGAAGTGTCTTCTTTTACACCTGTAAAACCGTCAGGTATATCTTTTATTAAACCACCCGACAAAATACCACCAAATAAACTTACAAAATCAATGTCTTTATTCAGACTTCCAATATGAGCACCACCTGCAACACTTGTTTTTACATTTTGATTCCAATCTTTTATGCTAGATGAAAAAATTAAATCCCAATAAATAGAAGTGTTATGATTACCTATTTCAACATTAAAGCAGTATCTATTAAATGTGATTCCAATATTTGAATGTCCTATTTTTAAAGTTCTGTTGTTGTCAGCAATTACAATGTTTCTGTTATTGTTTCCAATTTCAAGATCATCATTATAGCCTGAGTTTATAGGTTTTGTTGGTATAGTGTAGTCGGGTTTACCACGACCACCACCAATAATAATATTTTCATTATTGTGTCCTATATTTATTTCTCTAACAGTTCTTCCAGTAAAAGTAATTCCACTTGCGTTTTGACCTATAAAAACATTTTCGGCAGACCTTGTAAAAAATACTACGTTAGCTAAAGAATGATATGGACTTCCAACAACACCACCTGTTGAGATACTAATAGGTGCAGAACTAGCACTACCTTCTATTCTAGAAATAGCTTCTGATTTTTCTATATGAATATTTTTAAATCTAGGAATTTCTTGTGTCGCTGTTGCAGGGTCACTTCCTACAGCCCACAATTCAGTTTCAAAACTAACAAATGTTTTAAAATCTCTGTGTGTGTTTTCGTTTGGAGTTGTTAAAAAACCTATGTTAGAGTTTCCTGATGTGTTGTAGTTTGAAAAAGCAGGAATTGTTTTAATACTATCTCTGTATAATATATTGTGATTTCTCCCACTAAGAGCGTTATAGTTTAAAGCGGTTTTATATTCACTATCCCTGTCTTTTGTTATATCCATATCGTATCTTCTATGAAGAACATTTCTCCAATCAAAGTGTGCCGAAACGTCATTGTCAACATCGTGTCTAAAAGTAATAAAGCCAGGCCTATCTTGTGCGTTATCCTCAGTTTTGTCTAAAGAGTAATCGTAGTGTATAATGTCTCTAGGGTATGACTCTGAATAAACCTCAACAGCTATTTTGCTAGTAGACACAGCCCTTGCTAAAAGATATTCTGTTTCAGGAGTAAAAGTTGTTCTTACGCCTGAGCCTGAATCGTAGTGTAAAGTAGTATCGTTGTACTGACCTGCTGTTGAACTAATTAAATGTTTTGTGTTATACGGAAACCTATATACAGCATTGGGTATAAGAGAGCTAGAGGTTATTTTTGAAACTAAAGTCGCATAAGAAACTGTGTAAATACAGCATCCGTTGTCTTCACAGGCAGCATTAAGAAGCCTTAATAAAACTGTATTTAAACTATCAGTACTTACAGTATCTAAAGAAGGATCTGTAGTACAAGTAAATGTTATACCGTCATATTCAATATTTCCTGTTACAACTTTTTTATTTTCGTTATTAAGTAAATCGTTGTTATCACAATTAGTACAGCCCATAATATTATCCTTTAATTTTTTTTACAATACATCTAAATTTTTCTACCTCATCACAAGTTAAAGTGCAAACCATATTAGAAATTACCCATTCAATATTTTGTAGTTTAGTAACACGCTTCCACAAGTCAGTAACACTTTTACCAATCTTTTGATATTTATTAATCCTGCAAGAAATATCTTTTATCTTACAAGACAATTCATTTGTTAAACAAGTTCTTTCTTCAGTACAAGCCATATTAACAGTCTAAACAAACATCACTACACAAACTATTAGCTTTTAAAATTGTTTCATTAGCACAATCGTAAAGACCTTCTTTAAATTGATGTGTAGCTTGTTCTATTCTTAATCTAGTTCTTAAAATTCTTTCATCAAGTTTTTCGCTGCAACCGCAATCATCTTGAGATAATAAAGTTTGTTTTAAACAATTTATTGCGTTGCAATTAAATAATATTCTTCTTGAAACCCTACCTAACTCAACAGTGCCTGCAGCGTTATACAACACATATTCAAAAGTCCAAACACCGTCAGCAAAATTTGGCCCTAAATTATTATTTAAAACAGGAGAACCACTTGCTTCATATATTTTAGCAAGAGTAGTTTTATGACAATCTGTTTTAATTGTTCCACCGCTTAAAGCATCTATAATAGAGCCTGTCATAGTTCCAGTTACAGAAACGCTAGAAACTATTCCGTTATAAGTTACACCGTTTTCAGATCTAAAATACCAAACCTTTTGATTATCAACACCGTCAATGTATGCTTTGAATTTATGAGTTGCCGTTCCTGCGTTAATAGATTGAACTAAATGAGTAGCCGTAACAGCAAGACTACTATTATAAGTTGCAGTACCTATAACTCCAAGTCCTGTAACGTCAATAGAAATAGTTCCACTAGTTCCTGCTGTTAATTTTGCAGAACCAAAAGTTCTATTGTTAGGAACAAAGCCTAAATCAACAGCTGTAATTAATGAACCATTAGGAAATGTAATGTTAAATTTTGTTTTACCTACGTTCCACTTGTGTATGTTATCTCCTATACCGTAACCGTCTGTGCAATCAGTTGTATTGCAAGAATCGTAATAACAAGTTGTATCGCAAATACTAATAGTATTGCAACAATCTGTCATCGATATACTTATGTTTGGATTAAATGCCATATCTCAAATGTATTTATTTTGTTTTAATTATCCTATTTATTCACTACCTACACTTCTTTTAACTGTTTGTTTAATTGCAGTAAAAGGATATAGTGGAGCTCCTGTTCTTTTTAATGTTATTTCAAAAGACTTTATTAAAGCATCGTCTAAATTGCCTTTTGCTAAATTAGCTAAAGCCATAGCAACATCTTGAGTCAACAACTCTACTGGATGCTGTAATGAACTATAAAAGGGCTTGTCATCTAATTGAGAAGAAACAACTCTAGCAACTTGACCTACACCATAAAAAACGCCAAACGAATTAGTTATTGATTTTAATGCGTAAGCTTTAAACATTTCATCATCGTCTTCCCAACCGTACATTAACATACCTTTTAACATATCAATAGCAGCCACTGTCATTCCTGTAGTTACCATAAGGTTAGCTGACCTTTTTAATAGTTTTACTTTGTTTTCCTTAGTAGGGTTCTGTATGTAATCTATAATTCCGTCCATTTGAAGCATAGCTATTTTTTGTGTAGCACTAGAAAACATAGTAAAGAAACGTGCTATTGGACTTTGGGAAGTAGAAAGACTTGAACGATCTGTTAAATTAAAATTAGGTTGCGTCCTAGAAACTATTTCTTCAGTTCTTATTGCAACGTGTGTATTAAACTCAGGAGTTCCCCTAGTTAATCCGTATTTTTCAGCAGCTTCAAATTCTGCAGCTTTATAAATGTTAGCAATAGTAACGGCATCAAAAACTCTAATGCCTTCCATTAATCTATTCTTACTTATTTTATATTTAGAACCGTCTTTCTTTTTAAATGCAGGTATAGTTATTAAATCATCATTTTGATCTTGATTCATCAAAGCTTCTCCTAACTCTCTGTTAACAAGACCGTCTAGCCTTGCAGCTAAAGCAGGGCTAAATTCTTTCATTGTTTTAAAAATACCCTTATTTGTATCTAAGTTCCATTCTATTGGTAGCTTAGTTTCTCCTTTGCCAACGCCTGTATATTGTATAGCTTCAAGTATCTGTTTAGGATTAATTACTGGTAAAAACTTTGTTCCATAACCTGCCTTTACCAAGTACTTGCTTTCTATTTCCTCCATAGCTGTTATGTAAGAAACAGACTGCTTTAACATTACAGGTATATTCATACCTAAAACAGACACACCAAAATTGTTAGTTATTTTATTTATAGCTTTTTGAAATTGTTTTTCACCTTGACCTGAGTAAAGCTGAGTAGGGTCTTCTAATTGATTAACAACTTCCTTAATGCTTTGTATATAAATTTCTTCCTGTGTTCCTTTGTAGTCAGACTCTATCTTTTTAATAATCTTTCTAATATTCTGTATTGGCAAACTAAGTGAAGCATAACTTGCCGAACTTACTTTGTAAGAATTAACAACTTGTATTGGGTCTAATATTCTAATAGGTTTGTTTTCATCTAAAGACAAGTTTAAAGATCTAAAATCATTTATAGAAGACTTACCTCTTCTTTCATCAAAAGAAATTTTACCTGCGTAAACAGGAAAGTAATCATTCTCTAATCTTAACTCTACTCCGTTTTCTTTTTTATACACATCAGAAACTTCTTTACTCATCATAGAAAGAGCACTATCTATATTTTTAATTACTTTTTGTAAGTCAGGGTCGTTAGCAATTTTATTAGATATGTCGTTAACTGTTGCTTCTGTTAAAATTATTCTTTGATTGTAGCCAGAAAATCTTCCTTCAATACTATCGTTTAATATAATCCCTTTTTCTAACATAGGTCTTCTTGATCTACCTTGCCTACCCATAAGGTAAATGCTCATCATTTCAGCTTTAGTTAACTGTAAGTCAATAGGATTTCCTTCTTTATCTGTAGCTTTAAAAGTTTCTGTAGATAATTCATCAATAGTTTTATCTTTATTTTTAAAGTGAGACCAATTATTATTCTTTTCTGAAAAAGAATCTTCCATTAAAAGATTATTAAACTTAATCATTAATGTGTTTCTTTTAGTTTCTGCAGCGTTTAATGCTTGATAAGAAAACTTAGAGAGCAAAGTTCCTTCTCCACCTGAAAAATATTTTGCACCAAGACGAAGATTGTTTTGATACTTCATTACTCTTTCAAGCCATTTAAAAAGTTTTTTTAATTTTTTTGATTTTACTTTATCGTATATTTTATTTTTCTTATCTGTTGCTTGTTTAATTTCTGATTGAGTTTCGTTGACTATATCCTCTAAAGGAGACATTGTTCCGTCTTGAAGTATAACATTTTGTTGAGATTGCAACCTGTGGTTTTCAGCGTTTTGTAGTTTGCCTAAAATGTCTATAATGTTTTCTCTTGTATCAGGAGTAGTTTCGCTTAAATCTTGAGCTTGAGAAAAGTCTAACATTGTTGGGTCTTCTACCTCATCAATTATTTGATGATCAAAACCTTTAAGTTTTTTTAACACAGTTGTTTGCGTGTCTCCACCTTTATACTCAACCTCAATAGGCAAAACACCTATTGTTTTAGCGTCAACTCCGTGAGTGTTATTAAGCATTATTCTGTAGCCACTTAGTTGTCTTTGATGTTTTTCTTTATTAGAAAGTTTTCCTTTCTTATATGGAGTGTCATATTTATTTTGACCTTTATTGTCACCACTATTGTGAGTCATATTGAACTGATCTCCACGCATAGTTTTCATATCGTAAATTCTAAAATTACCTTTAGAATCATACGTAAGTAAATCGACAGTACCTGCAATACCTGAAGCGTCATCATACAAAACAATATCATTAGCTAGTACAGTTTCTCCACGCTTATCCATTGAGTCTTTAATAGTCTGAAGCTGTTTTAAAAAGCCTTGAACCATTTGGTCGTCTCCAATTTTGTATTTTGACAAATCAGATTTTAAGTTTCCTGCAAAAAAATCTCTAGTTAAAACATCTACTTTAGTACCTATTTTTAAAGCACTTTTAATTATAGGGTTGTTCATATCGGGAGATCCGTCATCAGACAAGTGAGTAGTAAGCCTATCGTATTCTCTATTTGTTCTTGTGTCAACATAAGTTTCGTAATCTATGCCTGAGTCTAAGTCAACAAGTTTACCGTCTTTAGTTCTCCCTTTAAAGTTTTTTCTATTGTTAACTATCTCATCAACAATTTTATCTGTTTGTGTTTTGTTTAAAGCTTTGTTGTATCTAGTTTTTGATTTATCAATAGTTAACTTTTTACCTATGTTTCTACCTTCTGCAAAAGCAACTAACTTTTGTATGTTCCTGTCAGAAACCTTTCCTCTTGACTCTTCTCCAACACCATTAATCCATTTAATTAAATCTTCTATATATCTTTTTTCAACAACATTACTATATGTGTTTTGACCTGCTACTGTTTTTGTAGTTTTTTTAATAAACTCATTAATCTTTTTAGTGATGTTATATTTTATATCCGCAGCGTTTTCTTTATCTAAACCAACCCTACTTAAAAAATCAATCGCAGCTATTTTTAAACTGCTTTCGACATTAGGTTTGTTTCTTGCAAGGTTGCTTAAATCAGCACCGTCTGAATATCTAACCCGAACTTGATTGCTAGTTTGATAATTAATTGTAGCTAACCCCTCTTCAATAGCACCAATGTTTTTGTTTTGTGAAAAAGCTTCAGCAATTTCATAACTTATATCGGGAGAACCAACAAGTGCTTTTACGTAATTCCAAAACTTATTAGCCCAATTTTCAAACCAAGGGCTCATTTGTTTTTTAGCATAGTACCTGCCCATCATTGTTGCCAACTCTTCAACACTACCATATCTTTTAATACCCTCTTGTATTATAGGGGTGTTGTAATACATCTCTATGTAGTGGTGTGCGTATTCGTGAGGTGGTGTTTCTAAATAAGAATCATTAGCCCAAGCAACCATAGATTGAAAAGCATTACGGTAGTGCATACCTTTTTCACCAGGAGCTATCTGTTTGTAATTTCCGTCTTTATCTACAATACCACCTTTGTTTATAACTACTTCAGGAAAAATCTTTTTTAAACTATCAATTATTTTTGAAGCTAATTTAGGTTGTTCATCCAACAGGTCAAGCGTAGAAGAAGTAGGATAAGTTGTTTTACCAAACTCGTTACCAACTTGATTATTGTCAGAAGAAATCTTAGGCATAACTCCATTGTTATCGATATACATACGTATAGCTTGTGTTTCTCCATAAGTTTCTACAGCTTTTTTATAATCAGGGTGACTTTTGTTTGGACAGGTAATCATAGTTTTATGTTAGGTTTACATTGTTTTTTTATTTGCTCCATTTCTTGATAAGAGGTTTCTTTTATTGTAGCATTAGGATCAAATTTAATAAATTTATAATTGTCATTTTTAACAAAAGTAGAAGTTCGTATTGCAGGAATTTTAGTGTTTAAAGAAACTAAACTTTTTCCTTGAGGCTTAGGTATTTTTACTATTTCACCATTATCTACAGCCCATCCCTGTGTTAAGTAACCTTGGTTAGGAGCTATCTTAACATCTTGTAAGTACTCTTTCATAGACATTAAAGCATTATATTCATAACCTTTAGGAAACCTAGGTTGAACTGCATCAGTATCTTTAAATGCCGTCATTTTCTTTAAGAAGTTAACACTAATTTCTTCAGGCATTAAATCGGCAAGACTCCCTATTTTATCGGACACTCCGTTACGAAGCATTTGATATTTATAAATGCTTTGACCTACACTAGTGTTGTAAAGTTTTTTAAAATCGTTTCTTATTTGTTCTTTAACCTCAAGACTAACTTTTCTATAATTGTCTACAGGCACAATAGTTTTAACATTAGAGCCAGTAACAGCTTGTTTAACTTGAATATGTTTTAAAAACAAATTGTCTTTTAATTCAGGAGAACTAAAAGAATTTATTTGATTCCTAGCTTGATCTAAATACTTCATAGCTAAATCAATTTCTTTTTTACTATCTAAAGAATTAGTCATTAGCTTAACAGCATCTTTATACTCGACTGAATTTCTATCTGTAGTTCTTTGTTCAACATCAATAATTGCTTCAATAAAAACATCTATTCCGTCTTTTCCTGTTTGTTCATTAAACAAACTATCAAAATTAGACTTAAACTCTTCTTTGTTTTGATAAGATAATAATGATTCTAATTGATTAGGTAGTTCAGAAATAAACTGTTTAGGACTAGCTACTTTTGTAGAACCCTGAGCAACCATTCTTTGAAAAACATCTACAACCATTCCTCTTGCAGCAGACTTAGTTCCGTATCTATTAACAGCACTTTCTACTTGGTCAATCATATTATTATCTGACTGAGAGTAAGAACCTTTTTCTGTAGCAAAATGTTTTTCTTCTAAGTTAATCATTAAGTCTACAACACTTTCGTAGTGTCCAGTTAAAGGTCTGTCAAGCAAAGGTTTAAAGTCTACTAACAATCCTTTACGAAGTTTATTAAACGCTTTCTTAGTGCTTCTTAATTCAGCACTATTGTTAGGCATTTTATTATCTCTTTGTATAACAGGAAGTATTTGATTAATCTCATCTGACAAATTAGCAAACTCAACAAAGCTTTCCATTAAAGAATATTTCTCTTGATCAGCTTCATTTTTAATATCAGGTGAAGACTCTACTATATTTCCGTCAACAATTTTAAAAGTTATAGGTTTTGTTTCTCCGTTTTTGCTTTCTCTTGTTTGATAGTTCGTGTTCTCTTTAAGCTTAACTGGCTTTGAATCATTCCATACTTTTTTATTTCTAGCTCTAATAGCTGTTTCAATCCTTACAACACTATCTTTTTTTCTATTAAACTCACTTTGAGAAATATCAATACTTTCTATTTTAGCTAGTGATATTTTTTCATTAGCTAATGCGTCTTGAAAAGTAACAGCACTTGGCGAGAATACAGAAGTGTTTTTATCAACTAATTTAACAAGATTTCCTATAGCTTCGCTTTTTAAAGTTTTAATAACTTGCTTTAAAGGAACTCCTAAACTTAACATAACATTCGCTGCACCAATAGTATGTTTATTAATACCTGTCTTTAAAAGTATTGGATCATTACCTAAATCTAACGCAGCTTGCAAAACCTTAGCTAGTTCTATGGCGTTGTCGCTGACGAACTTATCGTAAATTTTACCATTAAAATAAACAGCTCCTTTTTCAGTAAGCTTAACTCCGCTTTGAGTAAACATAGAAAGCATTTTACCTGCAACAGCTTCAATGCCTATCGCTTTAGCACCAAACGAATATTTACTTAAAACGTCAGCCAAATCTTCAAAAGTATTTAGATTATAATCTAATTCTGTTTTTTTAGTTTCGCCTTCTATTTCTTCAACTATTTCTTTAATTACATCAGTAGTTAAATCTTCCGAGTGTTGTTCTCTAATTTCGTCAGAACTTATTTGAGTATACAGATTCCAAAATAATATACTCTTGTCTGAGCGACCACCCATAACCTCTTTAGTAAATTGCTTTGTAGTTGGATTACCCTCTTCGTCTAAAACCTCTTTCCCTTTTTCGTCTTTAACTTTTTCTTTTTTAGTTTCTAACTCTTCTCTATAAACAAAAGCTTTATCACCATCGTGATCCGCATCAGACATTTTAATAAACTCATCGGGGGTAACAACAGTGTTTGCTTCTCCGTCAGTTAAATATGCAACATCAGCAGCAAAAGTAGAAACACCTATTGAAGCAGGTACACGAACAACAACGACCTTAACAGGAACGCCTGATTCTTTACGAGCCTTTATAAAAGCTTCAGCTTCTTCTCTAGTTTTACCCCACATAGACCAAGGAGTAGCAACCTCAAAGTCAGTAAGAATTTCTCTTATACCGTCTTTTCTTTCTTGCTCTAGCTTTTTAACGTAATCGCTTTGTTTTTTAATTAACTCTGGCTTTGCATTGTTTTCTTTAAGCCTAGCCAACTTGGTTTTATTTATAGCTATTTTCTTTTTAAACTTAATTTTATTTTTAATAGCAACCTTTTGTTTTTTAGGTGCTTTTAATGTTCTTCCGTAATCAGGAAGCATTTGTAAATAAGCACCTGACATTTCAGGTCTAGCACTTTGTCTACCCATTCTACTACCAATGTACTGTTCTATTTGTGCTTTTGTGTTTGGGTGATCTAAAGCTGTAATTTTATCTTTTAAAATCTCATCAACCTGTGATTGATTTTGTTGAATTTCTTTTACAAGCTCATCAGAACGTTCACTAATAACGGGATTGTTTTTTTCAAGTGCTATTATTTTTCTTTCTAATGGGCCAGCCTTTTTTTGTAAATTTTTATTGTGCTCATTTACAGCATTTAAAACATTAGCTATCGATTGCTTACCGCTTTCTTCTGCACCTTTTAATACTCCGTTAATAAGTTTATTAGTGTCTGATAACGCTTCGTATAGTTTACTATCCTGATAAGACTTTCCTTTATCAATACCTAGTTGGTTTTTTAACAACTTAACAAGCTTGTCTTCAAATTCTATTATTTGTTTAGGATGACCCGTGTTACCTGCTATTTTCATTAACTGAGAACTACCTACAACGCTTTGATCTTTAAGGTCTATCTTGGCTAGACTCTTGTTCATTTTAAAAGGAGTTCTGTAGCCTCTGTATTTTAATTCAAAAGAATTGTTTTCAATTATTGACTTAGGGTCTGTGGTTAATAAAGCGTCTATATCAATAGGTACAATGTCTTTACCCTCATTACCTTTAATTGCGTTCTCATCAACTATCTTAATGTACTTCCCTTCTCCAACTTCTTTCTCTAACGCAAAAGCAATTTGAGCAAGTTGAGGATAACCAACCCTTCCTTTAGCGTATTTAGGAGCTCCCATTTCTATAAAGTTGTTTTTAGACTCGTCTCCTATAATACCCATAGAGCTCATTTTTAAGAAAGTCATATTTCCACTATAAGGATCTACCTGAAACAAAAGGTCTTTCATATTAGAGCCTAGCCTGTCCACACCACCTACTTTTTTAGCAATATGACTGTGAAGCCTTTCGCCATTTATAGAAAAAGAATCACTAGTGGCAATCGCTTTTCCATTACCGTCTTTAAGTCTTTTGCTGTCTGCTTTTATTACAACAGTAACAACGGGCTTGTCAATATTAACTTTATTACCTGTAGAGTTAGTACCAAGTGCTCTTTTAATATGGTCTTCAATAGACTTTCTGTGAGCAATTGGCCCTTGAAATAAATTGTTTAAATGGTTTCTGTTTAAAGACTCATTGTAAATAAAGTTTTCTATTAAGTCGTTTTCATCTTTGTAAAGTTTATTTTCTCCAATATGGTCTGCACCAATTATAGAAGGAGTTAAAAACTCTTCTCCTGTGTCTTTGTCTTTTTTTAATTGAGAAGAAAGACCTGCAGTTTTTAATGCTGTTTTTATAATGTTTCTTTTGTTATTAACTAGCTTACGTCTATCGTTGTTTTCTTGAGGTATAACGATAGTTCCGTTTTCGTTCATATAATTTAAAGTAGATTTGTTGTAAGTGTCTCTATACTGATCTAACGCCTCATTATACTTTGCAATATTTTTACCGTGTTTCTTTTTTGCTTTTTCTTTAAACTCTTTATAAAGGTAATCGTCAACTTCTTTTAATTCTTCATAAGCCTTTTTTAAACTAGAACCTTTAAATCTAGGTACTTTAAAGAATTGTGTTTTTGGTCTATCTCCTTGTATACCGTATTGCTGAGAATAATCTTTTTTATCAGTGTCGTTAGCAAATCCCATTAACTGAGTAATCATTATGTCGTCTTTTGTTTGACCTGACAACTCTCTAACTTTTCCGTTAGCGTCTATTGCGTCAGCATTAAAATAATCAATAACACCATTGTTTTCTTTTTTGTCTGCCCTATTTAATACAGTGTTGTTTCTGTAAATAGGACTTTTCTGATACTGTTTTTTAGTTTCAATAGCTTCTGTAATATCATCAACTAAGCTTTGAGCTTCTTTTATTTGAGCATCAGTTCCGTTAGTTTCTTTAAGATTTTTAACAACCTTTTTAGCTTCAGCTAATCTTTTAGGGTTAGCGACATCATCTCTGTAGCGATTAATTACGTCAGTCATAGAATGACCTAGGCCAGTAGAGCTAACGTTTTGTCCGCTACTGTTAATAAAGCTATTAGTAAGACTGTCTGTTCCGTCTATTTCTTTAGCTATTTTTTCTAAACTATTGTTTATGTCTGCAGTAAAAGTAGGCCTTCCTTCTTCTGTAGTTTGCGTTTGAGAATAAAATCTTTGCAAAGCGTTTTGTGCTGTAGTTCTATCTCCTGTTCCTATTTTGTCTATTATACTATTATTAGTATAACTCATAGGAACTTCTTCTCCCACAATTTTAGAAATAATTTGATTGTATTGTTGCCTATCTTTTTCTGTTACTCTTGAAATATTCTCAGGAGAAAATCTAACTCCAAAATATCCTGTTCCTCTTATTAATTGAGCAAGACTTGCACCAGGGTATCTATCGCCAAACACTTCTTTTTTAGTATCTAAAGCGTCTTGATCTGAAAAAGCTCTAATGTTTTCCAACATTCCCTTTGCAGCAACACCTGCTTCATAATTTTTATTTAACTGTCTTATAACTAACTTATTATCGTTACCCTCTCCTTTTCTAAAATTTTCTAATAAAGCAAACTTTTTAAATGGAGTTTGAACAGCAGAAGCCATTTCAAAAATAAGAAGCTGCCTGTCGTCAATAGGCATAGACTCTAGTATAGTATACACTCTGTCTGAAATAATATTATCACTATTCCTATCTCTTCTTTCTTTTACTCTTCTATAAAAATCCTGATCGTTTATACTGTTAGATGCAACAGAAGCAACATACCTAAACACTTCATTAACGTCTATAGGGTTTCCTTGATTGTCAACCATAGAGCTAAGAACGCTTTTTACAGAAGGAGAAAAACCTTTATCTGCTTTTATTGCATTATCTGAATCGGGCTTTTTAAGACCTTCTTCATTTTGATCTGCCTCCTCTTCTATTTCAAACCTTGAAACATTTGAAACGCTTTTAGATGTGTTTTCTATAAAGTCAAATAACTTTTTATCTTTCTTTTGTATTGCATCATACAAATTAGCAACAGAAGGCTCTTCTAAATTTATGTCTTGAAAGATAGGATTTGTAGTAACTTGATCTGTGTCTTTTTCTTGTTGGTATCTTCTCCAAAGATTAGAATAAATCTCAGCTTTAACAGTATCTAAATCGTTAAATTTAATTCTAGGGTTTCTAACCGCTGCCATTCTTAATCTTGCAACAGCACCAGTTGTTATATTAACAGCACCTAAATAAGCGTTACTTAATCTTTTTTGAAATTGAACCTTAGAGCTTAAACCGTTTTTATCTTTAACGCTACCATCTAGCATTTTTCTAGTAATAGCGTCAATTTCGTTGTAAGCGTTTTTATTTACTAAACCTTTTATTCTGTTCCAAAATCTTTTTAACCAAGCCTGAATCTTTTGTAGTTTTGTTCCTTCAAAATTAGTTCTTAATTGACCTAATCCTTTTATAGCAATACTTTCAACTAACGCTTCCATTAGTTGATCTTGCTCAGACAGTTCTGGATATTCTTTTTTTGCCCTTTTGTGTAGCTCAGTATCTTTAACTAAATCTAATCCCATTTTAACAAGAGGATGATCTCTTCCAAGCATATCTACATATATGTGAGCAAACTCGTGAATTATAGTTGTCTGCTGTGCACTATCTCTTTGTATGTTTACAACGCCTTTAAAAGCACTACCTAAAGCATCAACACCATACTTCTCTAACATACTGTCAATAATTTCAACAGTTATATTAGGAAACATTTTCTTTAATTTATTCTTAATAAAAAAGAATAGCCCAGGATTTTCAGCTATTGTTTCGCTAGACTTTTCATTATCAGTAAACTTCTTTTTTGATTCATCTGATTGAACAAAAGATTTTTTTTGAAAAGGTGGTAAATCTTCTCTTTTTGTTAAAAAGTCTTTAAAGTTATCGTCTGAAGATTTTTCATCATTTGGCTTAAACTCTTCTTTTATTTTATTTTCTACAGTATTTTCTTTTTTAAGCTTTTGCTCTTCATCAACAACCTCTTCTTTAAGCCCTTGTTCTTCTGTAGTTTGCACAGGAGTTTCAAGGTCTTCAGGAAACTTAGATTTTAAATCATTAAGCTCAGCTTCCATAGCTTCATATTCCTGCTCTTGTTTTTTAAGTTCTGCCTTGCGTTGTTTTAATTCTTGTTTTCTAAAAGCAACTTCTCTCCAATCTGCAATACCGCCTGGATTTCCAAGATAGTCTAAAACGTATTGAAACATTTCTTCAGGACTTATAGTTACGTCTTCATCTATAACTTCGTCAATTAAACTGTCTACAAAACCATCAATGCTAGGTATTCCTTTTTTACTTGTTTTAGTAGGAAGGGTGTCTGAGTTTTTACCTACCTTGTATTTAGTTCCTTTTTCAACAGCTTCTTTTGTTGGTTTTCCCTCGGGTGTGGCTATACCTTTGTTAATTAAATTTTGATAACTATTAGGGTCATCATTGACAGTCTCTATATTTTGTATTTCATCAGCGTTGTCTCTAATTTCATTTGCCTTTGTTTCTATTTGTTCTTCTAATTCTGAAGCCCTATCAATACCGTCAAACCTTTCTTCTAAAGATGTCTGAACAGCGTTTGGCTTTCTAGTTCTTTGAGAAGACTTATTGTTGTCAGATTTTTTCCTTTTAGGTAGAGGATTTTTTTGACGCATTTCTTCTAAAACTTTTTTAGCTTCAGTTTCATCTTTTAAATTAGCCTCTTCTTCTATTAGTCTATCTAACTCAACCTCATCATTTACTTCTCTAGCAGCAGCCTGCTCTTTAGATAATTCTTCTAGTTTTGCTTTTTTATCTTCAGCGAGTTTTTTTCTTTTTTCTGCAGACCTTTTTTTAGACTGCTCTCTTGATTTTCTTTTTTGTTCCGAACGAGAAAGTTTAGCAGGTTTATTTTTTTCAATACTATCTTCTAAATAATTGTCAGGAAGCGATTGCTCTCCTAGAAGATAAGATCCCTCTTCCATTCCTGAAATTTCAGACAAAGCTGTAATGTCTTCTTCTATTTGAAACATAGCTTCATTTATCTGCTCTAAAGTATATTGTCTTTTAGGATTGTTTTTTAAACGTTCTAATTGCTGATATTTAGAATAAAGGTAATCTGCTGTGTATTGAGCGTTTAATGGATTGATAGGCTCTCCTTTATCTAAGTCCTCTAACACCTTAGATTCTGATTCTCCAACGTCTTCGAAAATTTCTTCAATAATATTTTCTTCAACTCCTGCTTCTTTTCTAGCTTTTTGCCTAGCTTCTATAACCTTATCATCATAAGAATCATCTTGCTCTATTTCTTCGTATTCTTTTTGTTTTCTTTTACTTGATCTGCTCTTTTCTTTACGCTCATTAATATCCTCTTTAGCGATTCTTTCCTCTGCTTGCTCATATAATTGTTTTTTAAATAAAGACATCTTCTCGTAAAACTCATTCATCTCTACAGTAGGAGATTCTAAATAAGCTTTTAAAGAAGAGTCTAAAACGTTTTCTAAATATTCATTAACTGCTAACCACTCTTCATTAGAAAGAGGTTTGTTTTTAAATAGTTTTTTAAATCCACTATCTACTATATCGGTAAAACCTTCAGCACCTATTGTGTCTACTCTTTGAAGGCTAGGATTTTCTCTTAAAGTATTATCTACAACCTCATCAGTTATTTCTTCTTCAGTAAGAGAGTTTACGTCAAATCTATTTCTACCTATTTCTGCTTCTACTAAAGCATCTTCATTAGTAATAGATTTTAATCCTTTTTTTACAGGAGCTAACTCTATTATATTTCCTTTTTCATCTAATACAAAAACATAATCTATTCCGTTAATATTAACCCCTTCATTACTAAAGTTTGAAAATTTTCTTTTTTTCGCTTTGCCTTTAGAAGTTTTTTTAGTGCTAGGTTTTAAATCTAAATTAGCCTCTTGAAGAGTAGTGTTATCTGTTCCAGGTATATTTACAATTCTTTTTCCGTCTTGAGAAACTAAAACATAATTGTTACCTTCTTTTTCTAAAACCCAAGCATCACTATTCCATATTACTCTTTGACCTATTTGAGATTTTAAATTAGGAGATTTTGATTTTTCTTCAGCTTTTGCTTTTTGAGCTTCTACTTTTCTTTTGTTTATTTCTTTTTTAATTGATTTAATTTTGTTTTGAATATCTGAGAATATAAACAAATCAGGAGTGCTGCCTAGATTCTTTTTGTCTTGAATAAGTTTATCCCTGTCTTTTTCTAATTGCTCTAAAGATTTTTTTGAATAATTAGACTCATCTATTATTTGTGAATCTGTCTTAATTTCAGAAGCTGCAATTTCTTTTTTTATTTTGTTAATTTTTTTATCAATTACTTTTAAATCTTTTTTAGCTTTCTCTCTTACTTTAGGTTCTTTTGATTTTAAGTCTTTTTCTAATTCAGATTTTCTCTTTTCTAAAATTTCAACTGCATCTTTTTGTGTTTTTATAAATTCTTTATTATCCTTTACAGATTCATTTTCAGAAACTGGCTCTGATTTTTCAGCCATTTCTTTAATCTCTTGTTCTACAATTGCTCTTTCCGCAACAACCTTATTAATCTCATTAATTATTCTGTCTTTTGCTGCAGATATTGATAGTTTAAATACAGTACTTTTCTTCCCTTCTTCCGTTTTAAACTCTCTTAATTTTTTTGAAGCTTCTTTAAACTCTCTTCTAGCTTTTGCTTTTTCGTTATTAGTTTCCGCTTGCTCAACTTTGTCCTCAGCTTGTAAAAGTTGATCTTCTAAATTTCGTTGTTCATCAGAAACGTCTAAACGTTTTAACGCTCTATTAAGCTGCTCTTCTTTTTCTTTTAAAGCTTTTTTTCTTGATTGTTTTTCAATATAAGTTTCTTTTTTTTCTTTAGTCTCTTCTTTTTTAAATTTTGGTAGTTTAGCTTTTCCACCTTCTTTAGACTGCAGCTTAAAGTTTTTGTAGTTCTGAGCAAAGTCTTCATTAGTTATTTGATCTACTTGCTCTTTAGATAGACCATACTTTTCTTGCATTTGCTTATAGAAATCTTCTTCGGTTAACTCACCTTGTTCTATTAAATCAAATGAATTTGTTATGTCACTAATAGATTCAGGATTATCTACAACTTCTAAAGGTATAGAAACACCGTCTACAATAATTTGTTCTTGCGAATTACCTTCCCTTAACTTTGTTGTAGAGTCAATGTCTGACAATCTCTGAGGTAACTGTTCGTCTGAAACTCTACCCTCTGCAATATCAATAAGAAGTTGCTCATACATTTCAATTTTAGTGTCAAACGCAACTTTGTTACTTGGAACTGGAACTTCTTCTTCTTGAGTTTCTTGTTCTTGAGTTTCTTGTTCGGAAGAAGTTTGTCCGTCAGCTAGATTTTTTTTCTGAAATTTTTTATTATCCTCTTCCCCTTCTACTTTTTCACTTGCCTTACTGTCGTATATTTTAGTGAAGTTGTCATTTATGTGATTTTTGACAGTATTAATTTGAGACTTTTTTTTGTTTGCCTCTTCCTTTAATTTAGGGTTAGTTGTATTTTCAGGATTTATTTTTTCTGAAACAATGTCAGCATTTTTTCCTGTTCTATCTAATTGGAATAATTGATATTTAGCAACACCGTCTTCTATATCAGAAGTCTTTACATTTTCAGCAAACGTTTGCAATTCACCTATTAGCTTCTCAGCTTGAGAAGATTCAGACTTAGACATTTTACCTGAATCTCTTAGGTTAGTTATGGCTTCTTGTAAGTTAGTAATCCTACTTTTATCACCAGTTTCAACAGCGTTGTTTATATAACCAAACAAGCCTTCTTTAGTCAATGAATCACCGAGCCCCCTACCGCTTTGAGTAATGGCCATACCTCCACCAAGAGCAGCACCTATCAATCCACCAAAAACAGACTCTACAAAAGATTTATAAGTTGTTACATCAGCACCAAACTCTCCTTTGTTTTCACCCTTATAAACAGTGTCGTAAAGTTGTTTAGCACCTTCTTCAATATATGTTTGAGAAAACTCTTGACCAAACTCTATAGCAGAGCCTTCAGCAACAATAGCTGCTTTATTTCTAAGTGCTCCCTTACTTAAAGCTTTAGTGTAGTTTTCAACAAAAATCTTTTTTAAAGCCGTTGGGTTTTTTGTTCCACTTAACAAGGCTTCTTTAACACTCTTGTTAGCTATAGCCTTTGTTAATGGTTTTGATGCCGCTTTACCTATCCATTCAAGTGCAACACCTTCAGTCATAGAAACAAGACCCGAAACACCGAGAGCAAACCTAGCCGCAGCACCGTTGCTTAATCCTGCGTTCTTAGCTTCTTTTTGTATTTCAGGGTACATAAGAGTA
>Ga0209337_1000722_pt1 | contig 26654 bp, 24 predicted proteins | sample LinPmetageLP53_FD_184044 | JGI IMG/M metagenome (GOLD analysis project Ga0209337, IMG submission 184044) | Marine viral communities from the Pacific Ocean - LP-53 (SPAdes) (version 2) | ecosystem: Environmental > Aquatic > Marine > Oceanic | place: Pacific Ocean | collected 2010-02-08 | reverse complement strand
CTACTTGATTATCAAAGTCAATTGAATCTGGGTGGAGGTTAGTATTATAATAATCTCTCACCTGTTCAAAGGTTGGCTCCTCAATACCTTGGTGGCGTTTGAGGATGTGGCGGATAGCTCCCGAGATCATACGGAGAGTTGAGAGCCCGAGCAGGTCAAACTTAATGAAGCCGAGCGGCTCCAAGTGTCTGACGTTCTGCCCTTCACTCCATGGAGTCTGGATGACTCCGCCTGAATTGATCAGGGGCATATGGCGGTCAAGGTTCTCTGCGACCACAACTCCACCAGCGTGCCTGGAGATACTACGCATATTGCCGAACAAGTGGTCAACATGAGTTGCTACCTCTGGATACTTTTTAAAGAATGCCTGAAGAGTTTCGCTGTATTCTTTTACCTCGTCAAATGTGGGAGTGTAGACACCGGCAGTCTGCCCGTGAGCCTTCTTGGCTAGTGGGGTTGCCTCGCTCATCATCACGCCCGTAACTTTGTTGACTTCCATGAATGGAATATCATAAAACTTACCGATGTCTTTAATCAGCGAGCGCAATTGGAGCGTGTTGAAGTTGCTGATAGGAACAACATTGACCCCAATCTTTCCCCACTCCTCTGCGAGTTGCTGCTTCAGTTCCATTGGCTCCTCAACATCAAAGTCAATGTCTGGGTAGCCCTTGCCGCCCTTGGTTAGGAACCTCTCAAACTGGAGAGCATACTTGATCGGATCAATCTGGGTGATGTCCAGAACATATGATAGTAGTGAGCCGGCGGCTGAACCTCGTCCAAGTCCGACCAACATTTCCTCTTGGGCTTTGTCCGAGATGGCTTTCATCGTCAGGAAGTATTGAGCGAACCCACGCTCCTTAATGATACCGAGTTCATATTTGAGACGGTCCACATATTCTGGGTCTGTGATATTCTTTTCTTTCATCCCCACTAAAGCGTCAGAGGTCAGAGCCTGGATGGCTGTCTTACCTTCGGGCACCACGAACTCAGGCAAGCGAACATCACTGTTGGGAAGGAAGTCTTCACAGCGGTCAAACGCAATGTGATGAGTACGCTCAATTGAGTCACGGACAAGTGTATCATCGTACTCGGTGCGATGCTTGGCGGAGTAGCTCTTATAACTCTCCCACATCTGGTCGCCATTCTTCGGGTAGAGTTCGTAGCCGACCTCATCAACCGAGTCGGGGAGGCCATTGCCACCCTCAGCCCACGCTGGAATCTTACCACCCCAGCCAATGCGCTTGTACATCTCTCGCTCTTTCCAAAGCTCTGGTCGTGGGTAGTGGCTATCGGCTGTGCTGATGACCTCTACGCCCATTTCCATACAGGCTTGGATAATAAGATTGTTGCCGAGATGCTGCTCCGGAATATCATTCCACTGGATCTCTCCGTAGAATCTGTCGCCGAAGATCTCTTTGAACTGAGCAATTGTATCTCGCATAGCGGAGAGTACATGGTCAGGGCTCTTGTCTCGGTGCTTCCAGAAGTCTGCGAACAATGGACCAGACATACAGGCACTACTGATGATGAGCCCCTCATTGTACTTGTCCAGCATCTCAAAATCCATACGAGGATAACGATAAAAGTTTTCTGGTTGATAGCTGTTGGACACCAACTGGAAAAGATTGTTTAGCCCTACTTGGTTCTGGACAACCATCACGAGATGGCTGCGGCTGTTGAGAGGATTGAACTTCTTCTGACGGTCCTCATCCTCAATGACCATCCCATACTCTTCCTTCTTCTGCTTCTTGGAGTTAGCCTTGTGCTCCTCGTACATCGTGCGCCATTTACGATGGGACTTAATGAAGTAGGATTCACATCCGTAGAGGGCCCGAAAGTCTTTGCCGTCTTCCTTCATTTTCTTTAAGTGTTCCACTTGAAACGAGAGCCCGTTCATATGACCGTGGTCGGTCAGGGCGTGGGCGTTCATCCCATTCTCGTAGGCGAAGTCCATATGTTCCCCAGGCATTCCCAGTCCGTCAAACGGTGAGAGTCCTGAGTGAGCATGTAATCCCACGAATGGGATCTTGCTTTCAATTCGGTTAGTCATTGACTACCTTCCTATTTTGGTGCGATACTATTATAGCAGAGATTCTGAATAGTTCAAGAAAAAAATGAGCAGGGCTCCCAGTGCCCTGCTCTCCACCCATCGTATGGGGAACTCCAATTATTTTATATAGGAGATTTATTTTTCTTCTTCCTGTTTATCTTCTTCGGGCTTGCCGCCATAGACATCTTTGTGCCCGTCTTGATAGGTGATGATTGTTTGATTGGCTGGGTGGGGTTCAATGTGAACCTTCACAAAGTCGCTCATACTATCAAAGATAGCAATACCTCCACGGGGTGGCGGGTAGAGCCAGTGAACAACGCATTGACCTGTCGCCATGACAACGCCCTCAATCACTACTCCTTCGCCAGAAACTCCTGTCTCATCTTGCTGACGGAAAACCGTGAAACTGGTAATCCCTCGTGGTGCCAACTTTGAAGGTGGCTTCGGGATTAAATCGTCAGTAACTTCTTCAACCGTTTTCTGTTCGTCGCTCATCTTTATATCTCCCATGGGCATCCATGACATTTTTCAGCCATTGGACGCTGACTGGTTTAAGGTATTCAGCACGAAATTCATTTGTCCAAACCTTTTTAGAATTAAGTTTTTTGTCCCACTCAACTCTGGCTTCGTGAATATCATCCTCCAAGAAGTCTACAGTGAAGCGAGTCCAGCCCTCGGCATCCTTACGCTTGGACTCCACTACTCCCATTCTTAAAAGCCCGTGATGAAAACTCATCACAAAACTTCCTACGTCAATGCCGTAGGATTCTCCATCTAATCTCATGTGATTACCTTTCCTGGCTGCCTTCTAGTTGGGCTTGTTCTTCTGGTGATACTCTCGTTGCTTCATATGGCACAAAGAGGGACACCACGTCAAAATTGTTTAGTGAATAATAAATGCCGGCATAGCTTTCTCGGATGTGCTCTAACATCTCATTCCACTCTACGCCTTTTCGTAGCCCATAGGTGGGGTGGGCGTGCATCTCTTTATGACCCTCGGGGTCATTCCTAAAGTCATAGATTTCACCAGCAGGGATAGTTGCAGCATATAGATTACGTCCTGAGGAAACCTGCCTCTCTCTTTGCGTTGCATCCACATACCAAAAGGTTCGGGGCACTGTGCTTGTTTCATATTCTCTCATACTAAACGTGCTTCTTTTAGCTCTGTCCGCAAAGTATTTTGGATCCACGATAATCTGATCAGCGTCCACTGGAGCATAATGGTAGAGCATAATTTCTCCACCAGAGTCGTAGTCGCTCTTTTGTGCTTCAGTGAGGAATTGCTTAAAGTCTTTGATTAATTTTTTCATAGTTTCTTTTTTAGTTCCCGAAGCTTAATACGGAGGATTTGGCGGTGATGCCAGCGTGACTTAGGAGGGCGGTCTGCTTCCAAAGTGTAACCAATCCTGTTATTAATTTCTTTAATGAGTTCGCTATTACTTTCTCTTTCAATTTCGCTTAGGCTGGGCAAGTCGTAATCGTACTCAAAGCCCTCTTCCATTTCATACTGGTCGTCAAAGAAAGGAATATAAAATTTGCGACCGGCTGATTGTCTCTCCTGGGAATAGAAATCTTCACGGGCTTGAACTTCATCGTCAAACAAAACTACATCTCTCTTCTGCATAGTCTTGTCGCCTTCAATGTATTCAAATACAAATTGGTTTTCCCCGGTCTTCTCTCCCCAGATAACAGATTCTTGGGTGAAGTATTGTCCAACCTCTACCATATCTTCCCTAGTGATGTTAGGAATAATCATTGAGCGTTCTTTGTTTCCAAACTTCCCACGGATACGAATAGGCCCGTAGCCTCGTTCACGCATCCAAGCCATCAACTCCTTGTTGAGAGTTCGGTTCTCCTTGGAAGACATCTTTTGAGCCATGGGGTTTTCACCTGTGAGGAAACCAACCGTATCCACAGAGGCTACTTTACCTTGCAGGATATTCTTGATCCTATTGAACCCAGACTCATTCAAAAACTTTTTCCACTCATTGATAATTTGTTTCATTATATTATTCTACGCAGATCAAGTGATTCTCGCCGATGAAAGTATATTTCTTTCCCTTGACTTTTACTTCTTCTCTCCCGAAGGAATGGATGACCACAGTCTTGCCAGCTAGATCATTAGTACAGTCTTCTGCACACTCAATTACCTTTGCCGTCAAGAACTCCTCCACCTTTTCCTCCACAGGAACGAAGAAGGCCCCCTGTTCTGGCTCCTCCTCAATTACTTCAATAAGTAGTCTGCGATTTAGTGGTTTCATCGTAATTCCTTCCAATAGTCCTGTAACATTTCAAATTCAAAGCGAGAAGTTTGGGTCCATTCACGCATATTGCAGTGCTTGCAATAGCACTCAAGGGCTATCTCGTCACCAACAATTGCTCGTGTTTGTCCTGATGGCAGCCAAGTATGTTTATTCTTGGGCTGCTTTTCTTCTCGTTCGCAAAAGCCCTCTTTAAGATCATCGGGCATAATAAAGTTTAGAGTAGCCATAATAGACTCCTTTCTTCCCTTACATTATATAATACTTTTTGTTTCCCTTTAAGTAATTTCGCACGCACCGCCAGCACAAGCTGCTTCGCCCTTGAGGTCGGTGTTGTCATCCTCTTCAACAATCTTGGTGAGGTCAACATCCTGGAGCGTAGACATCATTGCTTCAAACTTTTCCCTGGAGCAGTCTTCAAAGGGTGCCTGTTGGTAAGTACCTCCGTTATGAGGAAGTACGGCTAATCCGTTATAATGCTTGCGGTTCTCCCACATCCATTCGCCGGCATCTGTCCATTCGTTCTCGTGGAGAGAGATGGTAGCAGAGACGTTATGTCCATTCTGACCCGATCGTTTGCCAGGGGTGACCCATTCTCTTGTAATCTTCTTTACTCTCCGCAAAAGTTGGAACGCACTTTCATCACGCAGGATGGAACCTTCGGGTGCTCGTTGGGGCACTGAGATGACGGCTGTATCGTGGGGACGGAAGTACTCATCCTCCACCAGTTCTGGGTGGTTCACAGCGAGGTGCCAATAAATTGGCTCATTTTTGCCAACTCTAATTCGGCGAACATAATAATCGTTGTGCCACGCATGGATGCCACTGGATGTTCCCAGGGTCAAACTCGTGGTGCCCGCAGGTTTTACGCAGGTTGTACGGGCTGCCTGGTTGATTCCAATCTTATCAGCAACACGGGCATTCTCTTCTTTCACTACGTTCGCAGCATCCGTCAAACTAATGTCGTCTTGGAGCACACGACCCGAAGCGATGCCTGTCATAGACACACCGATGAGTGCATCTTTTTCAGTTGTTCGCTGCCAAACGTTGCGAAGATAATGGAAGTCAGTATAGCCTGCTTGGAGTGTGCCGATAAATGTAGCAGCCCTCACTCGTTCCTCTAGATCATTTTGTCCTGTGATGTTACTAACATTTACTTCAGTCAGGTTACAGAACTGAAAAGGTCGTAGTCCAATCTCACAGCATGGGTTGGTTCCCCAGTCCTTGTCATTGGACAAGTAGATGCCGGGTTCACCAGCGTTGGAGGCTTCCACTCGTTTCCATAAGTCTAGGAAGAATTCTTTTGTAACTCTGTGCCGCAAAAGCACGGCTGAGTTATTAGCTCGGCCACGCTGCGGATTAGTCTCCCACCAGTTGCCAGCCTTGCAGGCAATCATCTCGTTGTCATCTGCTGAGAATAACGAGATTAAAGCAGCACGGCGGATGCCACCAGCAAGAACAGCATCGGCGATGTAACAAACAATATCGTGGACCTCAATGGCAGACAACTTATCGCCATCAGACTTTTCGTGGAAGACCCCCTCAACCTTAACCAGACACTCTTTGAGAGGTTGGGGTCCTGGGGCTTTGCCGCCAGAGGTTACAAGGCGAGCACCCTTAGGGCGAATATCGCTATAATCAAATCGTAGCTTAGAGCCACCAAAGAAGTAGCTGCGGATAAGATGTTTGACTGCATCAGCCCATCCTTCAATGCTATCATTTACTAAATACCTCCGGGTTCTTTCTGGGTTTGGTTTGTGAATTTCTGGGAGTTCGTCAACATGATGCTGTTGGACAGAGTAGCCAACGCCTGTCCCACCAAGCAACAAAAACATAATCTCACCAAACACACGCCAGTCATCTACGGGAGCATAGGCGCAGTTGAATACACGATTGGGTGAGATTTCAATAGGTTTCCCTGCGAACTGCATGGATCGCATAGAGGGAAGGACCTTCTTATCATACACAAACTGATAGTTGTCCTTGATCTCTTGCTTGAGGTTAGGATACTTCTTCATGTGCATATCCATATTCCGAGCGACTAGTTCTTCCCAAGTCTCACGGCGCTGCTTTTCAGGTAAGTATCTGGCGTATTTCATATACACTGTGATGTCAGATAAAATCTGTGTTGATACGTCTTGCTCATTCATGATGCGGCTTGCTCCTTTTCAAGTTTTTGTTTTAAATCTCGTAAGCCTTGCTTGAGGCTTTTTTGTTCGTCATTCTCTTTTTTTTTATCGTCCGCTTTTTGGCGGGCGTCTTCTGCTTTTTTATCTCGGGTGGCTTTGAACTTCTTATACTTTTCGCGAAGATGGGCGTCTTGCTCCTGCTTGGTCTTCATCACCACAGCATCAATTGTAGAATGCTCGTCGGGTGGAAGAACTCGGAGATGAACCCTTGAGGTATCAATCTCCATTGGGTAAACAATACCGTCAACGCCGTTACGGTTTTTGGCCACAAACATACGACCCTTGTTCTCGGTCTTATCCTCAACCGTGCGAGAGATGGAACAGATAAAGTCAGCTACAAAGCACTTACTAAATGCTTCGCTAATGGCTTCCATCGTGATGACCTCAGCGTTCAATCCACTACGGTTTGTCTGGGATGCTGTCCACACTGGGATGTCCCACACTTGACCGATGGCTCGCAACTCTTCATAGGTATTGCCAAGACTGTGGCGGAGTTCCTGGGTCTTGAACCCAGATGCTGTTGGTTTCAAAAGGTCAGCATAGTCCACGATAATCATATCGGGGTTGATACCCTTTTGTTTTAGTTTCTCTAGGTGTGTTGAGATGGTGCGGGTAGAGGCTGACTTGGTAGGATACTCTTTGATAATGAGTTGTCCAGGGATAAGTGCCACTGCCTCAACAATAGAATCCTTCATGGACATCAAGCTTGTGAGTTCAATTCCCGTGATACAGGAGTCATAGCGTTGACCAACCACCGTGTCAGCAAGTTCTAGAGTATAGTGAACCACAGTCTTACCCTTGACCACAGCCATCGCACCGAGGTGGGCAAGAGCCATAGACTTGCCTGCACCAGTAGGAGCAACCACTACGCCAAGCTCTCGCTTGCCGAGCCCGCCCTTAGTAATAAGATCAATCTCATCCCAGTGTGTAGAGACGGGGTTGCGCATCTTCATTTCAAATCTGTCAAGAACATCTTGGTGGTAGTCATGGCCGTGATCATTATCGGATCCAAGGTTCATTGCTTCGTTAATAACCTTTTGAATCTGGTCAAAACTCTGGGACTGAAGAAGGTCTACGGATTTGAGGATAGCTTCTTTTAGCTTCTGTTTCTTGCAAAAGTCTAGAGACTTCTCTTTAACATACTCTTCGTCCTCGTCGCCGATAGCATTGCTCTTGATGCGAGCCATGAACTCAATGACCTGTTTGATAATACTATCTGAGTAATCTTCGGTCTGTGTACGCACAACTGAAACCATTGCTTCATAGGTTGGATGCGGATAGTCCTGCTTGTGTTGGAACATCAGGTCCACGAAAACTTGAAGATACTTCAACTCTAGATAGCTGGTATCTAAGACCTCCTCCATTTGGTTCGCGAAGTTGCGGTCAAAGAGGATTGTCTTAACTAGTTTTTCTTGGAAGGATTTTCCGAACTTACTAAATGTACTGTACTGTTGTTCGGTCATTTAAATTCCTTGTCCTCTACTATAACTTAATTGCTGAAAATGTGAAGGGCAACTCTCGTTTATTTCCTATGAGAGTTGAGCATCAACATAAGCTCGTCAATATTCAGTGTGCCAATCCCATCCTTGAGGAGCATTGTCCTAATCTTGGTGCGATTGAGATCAACCCCGTCGTTCTCAATTGCGTATTTTAACTTGCGGACTCCTTGCGGTGATATGACAGTGGTATATAGCTGCATAATATCATAATTTGAAGCAATAATTTCAGCACTTTCAAGAACTTTTTGAAAAGCCTTAACTTTATTTTTATTATTCTCTGCGTGCGTTAAAATATCTTCCAGACCATAGTCTTTATTTTCTGAAAGGAAGGGAAATCTTTTGGCCATAGTCTTTAAGCCTAGACCCCTAACTCCCTCTAAATTGTCAGATTTATCTCCAACAACTGCTCGTGCCCACGCAAAATTACGAGGATGTATACCATATTCCTCAAGCACTTTATTCTTATTCATAACCTGTTCGTTCTTGCCGGGTCGCAGCAAAACAGTCTTATCATCGCAAAGCTGCAAAAAGTCTTGGTCATTAGATACAATAACCTTCTGCCACTCGTCATACTCATTGCAATGACAGAGCCAAGCGATGATGTCGTCAGCCTCTACATTTTCTAAGGACACCTGAAGAACAGGAAGTTGCTCCAGATACTCCGTCAGCTTCATAAGCTGGTCGTACTTGTTTTCTCGCTCAGCCTCTGGTGTAGCAAACTCATACTCTCGGTTGAGCTTTGGAGCCTTGCGTCCAAGTTTATAATTCTTGTTCTTTTCCCTGCGAGCTTGTGAGCCGCCGGGACCTTCCCAACAGACTACAACTCGGTCAGGCTTGGCACGTCGCACTTCTTTCTGAAGGGAGCGCATAAAACCAGTCAGCCCCCCAATTGGATTCCCGTTGATATCCAACTGGGGAGACATAACATAGTTGCGGATGAACATGTTCTGCCCATCAATAATCAATAGTCTCTTCAAGGTGTTTCTCCTGTAAATTCTAAGACGCCTGTTCCATAATCGGTAGTATACACAGCTTTTTTAAATCCATACTTGTTAATAAGTCCCTGGCACATCTCACAGGGGCACGACATCCCTGGGTGTCCACTGCGCCCCATGCGAGCTATATAAATGGTTGCACCTTTTAGTTGGTGCTTGTTCTTCACACGGGAGATGGCGTCAAACTCAGCATGAATAGTTTTAAGGATGCGCTCGCCGTTATCATAAAAGATAGAATCAGGATGCGTCTTGTCTCTATTTCTTCCGACAGCTAAGACTCGTCCGCCCTTTACAATAATAGCAGCGTGGCGATGCTGAATGTGTTCGCTGTATTTTGTTCCAGTGATACGGCGGATTGCCAGCCTAAGAAATTTATCATTAATCTCACTGGTCGGTTCATACTCCATACTAAAGACACCCTCTACTTCTTACCTATTCTACACTCATCCTCTAGGATGTCAAGAACTCTTTCCTTAAACTTCTTATCTTCTAAGAGTTTTGAAAAGTCTTTACTTTGGAACTTTTTATCTTCCCCGTCAACATTGATAGTATACCAAGCGCCGCTGCGAATGCAGCCAGGCGTGCCAGCGATAGCACTAAGCCAGGAACCCTCATCATCAACGCCAACACGGTCGTTAGCAAGGTCAAATAGTACATCAAACTGACAACTCCTTGGTGATGGTCCGAAGCGAGACTTCATCGTCTTGGCACTGGTATGAAAACCAATGACCTGCTTCTTCTCGTTTAGGATCTGACCATTGGCTTTTCCCTTGTGCTGGGTCAGCCAGATACGGCTGGACGCATGATAAGGTAAAGCCTTGCCGCCTGGCTCAACTCGGTTGTCTCCGAACATCACGCCGATGTTGGTTTTCAACTGGTTGGTAAACACTAGGGCGATCTGTGCCTTGCCGAGTGTCTCCGTCACTTTCCGCATACCCTTGGCTAGTGCCTTGGCAGTCAGTCCGATACGGCTGTTGGGATCATAGTCCCCTTCAATTTCAGCCTTGACTGGAGTTCCAGCAACACTGTCCCATACAATACAGACTAGCTTGTCAGGGGCCTTCTCCCTGATGAGTCCGATGAGACGTTCAATAGTTTCAAACACTTCTTCAATCGTGCCAGGCTGAACATACATAAAGTTGTTCTTTGTATCAAGTCCTAGTTGTTCCATAAAATCTGGGGAGGCTGCGTTCTCTGTATCAATATAAACAGCAACGCCTCCCATCTTTTGTGTGTTGGCTAGAATCTGAGTGACGACAAGACTCTTGCCGCTAGCAGACTCACCAGCAATTGTGGTGAGCTTGCCGACAGGGATCCCGCCGTCTCTGCGGTTGGAAATAATATAATCCAAAAGCGTTGAGCCGGTTGAGATCCAAGTCTTTACATCCGTGGGGTTGTCCCCATGCAAATCATATGCAATATTTTCTTTAGCTGCCTTGTTTAACTCGCTGCGCAAGTCACTTACAAGGCTGTTTCCAGCTTTGTTTCCCATTTAATCTCCATTTCCATAGGGAGGGGCACCTGTAACCCCGTGCCCCCCTGCGGGTGCTGGTCAACTATGACAGCAAATCATCAAACGCTGATTCAATATCCGCCACACCTTCCATGCCATTGTTCTTGGCAGGGGCAGTGGTCGTGGTATCGTTGCTGTAACGAGTGGACTCGGAGGTAGTTGTAGTCTCCGTCTCGCCCAAGGTATCATTAAGAACCTTTTGGCAAGCCTCGTAAGTAGCAACTTCAAAAACATCCGCAGCGACTTTGATAGTTTCAAGAAGAGTGTTGACTTCTTCTTCGGTCTTCGCCAAGGGTGAGGTGCGGCGCATAGGGCGCACATCAGTCGTTGGGAATGATTGACCCGACTTCTTGCCGTAGTCAATGCGAATGTCCGTACCCTTTTCGGTATCGGTAATGTCCCCGTACTCGGGGTCAAGAACTACATCAAGTAGTGCTTGGTAGGTGGTGCGGGAAAAGCCCCACCAGCGAACGCCTTTGTCCTCTTCGCCACGGACGACGATGGGAGCGAACACTCGCATCTTAGGCCAGAAGCGTTTTGCTGCTTCCTTTGAGCCGTCAGTGCCTTCGTTCCAAAGACTGGTTCCCCACTCTGCAATGGGATCGGGATCGCCATTAGTGCGTGGACTGAGGACAGTAGTCTTACCTTCGGCACCCATGCCGTAGTGGTAATATGCCTCAAAGAATGGATCGCCGTTTGGCGGGCATACTAGTCGCAACTGGTGCGTGCCCTCGTCTGGCTTCCAATAGTTTTCTGAGGAGTCGCCTCCTCTGGTCGTAAGAGCAGCGTGCTTTGCTCTCATCTTGCTCAAGTCAATACCCATTGTATTTCTCCTTTACTGGTTAGTTGACCGTGTATCTACTATACCACATTAGGAGAGGGTGTAAAGCTAATTTTCTTCGGGTTCGTCTTCTATTTGAAAAATCTTTACAACTTCAATAGGATTTAACTTAAGTTCTTTACCCGAGGTAAGCAAGAGGGTGTCCTGATAAGGGGTCCAGTCTAGACGTAGATCTTTCCCTGTTCTTCCGTCGTGCTGAGAGGCTATTGCGGCATTGAGCGCATTAATGGTATAAAGCGTATTGGTTTGCTTTTTACGATGAATTCTAATTGTATAAAGACGGGAATTAAAAGGCGAGCCACTTTGAGGCTGTGCATTGTAGGTAAGTATTTTTTTAGTGGGGTCATCTTTGTGAACTAGTAAAAAGATAAACTTATTTGTTAGTTCTAAACTAGAAGCAATAAATTCTACTTCTTCCAAGATCTTATTATCGTCCTCTGTTTGGAGAAACGAAGCCAATAGAAAACCATTTTTTCGCTGAGACAATTGAGCTTTTCCCCCGAGGTCTGTATACGCAACTTATATAAATAGGTAGGGTAATTAGTTTTAGCTGCTTGCAAAAGCCTGGATTTGATGGGAGAAAACCGAACACAAAACCATTATGTTTTCAAATGAGGTCGCGTGGACCGAAAAGCTGGTGGATTGATCGCTGGTTTTAAAACCCTTTACATGGTTTTTGATCTGCTTCATCAAAGTTCCATCTGATTCTAATAGCTGCGCAGGAACCCCATAAAAAAAATGAAAGTCTGTAATAGAAGCTAAAGGAAATAGAAGATTAACTTCCTTATCTTTAGCTTCTAGGTTAGAAATTCCGAATGTAGCTATACGGCAATGTTCTGGGGGGTCAATCTTAGATGATACTAAGGGGTCACTGTGATTGAAATAATTAATCATGGCCACAACATAAGAAATAAAATGTGAAACACTTTTCTCATAATCCTGAACCGCCACCTCCCCCATCAACTCTTCTACTAAAGTTCTATCTACGAGAAATATCTTTTCAAAAATTCCACTCCGAGCAAACTCCTGCATTATATTGAATGATATTTTGTCGTCTCGCTTTTGAATCTCTGATATCATTCCCCTGTCTGGGCACACATAAAGTATATAAATTTTGGCGTCCTTGATCGTCTCTAATATCTTTAGAGCACTGCCGGCTATAGGATCTCCTCCACCCAATATGAGCAAAACATCCTCGCCAGGCTTAACGGTGCGAAGATAAATCTCTACTTCGCCGGCATCCACACCTTTTTCGTATTCTTCTATATCAGAGAACTCTCCAATTGACAAGCTTGCTCGTTCATCAATCGCAGATCCTATTTTATAAATTCTATACTCGGGGTGTTCCGCTAACTCATCTGCGATAGAACAGCCAAGCTTTCCTAAGCCAATTATTTTATCCATTTAGTTTTTAATTTCCTTCATTAACCCTAATGAGGTTCCTTGTTTTATGTTCACCTCAAACTTGCCAAAATTAGTAGACGACATCAGGCGAATAATCGCAGGCAATAGGGGTAGGTCTGCCTCTTTGATATCTAGAACAATAGCATCATGAATAATGAAAGCTAGATGAGATCCCTGCGACGCCTGAGACAGCAGCCTCTCTACCTTTAGGGACTGCTTTAGTGTGAGTTCTGCTGCGGTAGATTGAATAAGGTAGTTCAGAGCGTGATGAGAATCTACACCTGTCATTATCTTATTATAAGGAGTCGTCACAACAGAATCTTGGTAGTACTTCTTTAAAATTGCTGTCTTGTTATAATAAGATTCTAACTTTTTTATGGCGGCTGCGTTAGTATGGCGGCGGGATCCATAGAGCCATGCAAAGAAGGAAACCTTAGCCTCGTCGCGAGTTGCAAGTTCGGGGAAAACTTCTCTTAAGTGAAAATTATGGACATCCTCTGTGGGTTGTTCCATATTTAATATCCCCATCAAAGTTCGCACCTCTGCCCCATTAAAATCAATTTCTATAAAATAATCGTTAGTAGGCTTGATCGCTGAGCGTAAAGACTTATTTAAAGTAAGGATGGGAAAAGAATTCTTAGCAGTACTGAGACGACCTGTTTTGGTACCAAATTGTTTATAAACCACATGTTGGCGCGACTTAATCTGTTCTATCTGGTTTTTTAATTTAGGTTGAGATAGGCTTTGCAAAACCCGATGATCCACATTGACGGGGTGTGTACTGATATCACCCAGCATACAAGCCACATGGTGATAAAAACTATAGCGATCAGGGCGACGAATATTTTCAAAAACGTAGGAAGTTATTTTATCTTTGATGCCACAAAAATCTAATAAAAATCTTTTAGGAACCAAGTCATAAAAACAATTCTCTTGGAGATTAACCTGTCCAAGATCTAGTGATCTCTTAAACGAGGTCAGCTTTTTAGAAACGTCCTCCCAGTCATCTTTAAGATATTCTGGAAGACAATCATTCAACAGAGCGCCCTCCAAGTACAAGGAGGCATACTCTATGTCTAAGGGTCGTAAATATGGCGCATAGTTCCACGTCCGAGAAAGGTTCTGTGGTATGTCGTCCGGCTGAAAATACAATTGGCCGTCGCTACAGATTCCCACGCACTCTGCTTTATCATCTAAAGTTTGAAATAACATAATACCTCTATGAAAGAATATCACCAACAGTGCGAATGTTTAAGAATTTGTTCACCAAAGGTCCTAAAAAGTTATTTTGAATAAATCGTAAAGTTGCTGTATAACGGGAAGCAGGGTTGCCAGTCCGGAAGTCATATATATTAGTGGCATCCCTAAGGTTAACCCCATCTTGAGTTATAGAATACCCTTTTCTTCTTTCTTCGGTACGAATGTTGTAAAAAGTTTTATAAGACCAGCGATCACCGTAGCGAGAGGATGCACCGGCAATAGTTCGTGTAGTGATTGGCTCTCTTTGAATAGTTATCTGTTTCCCCAAAGGACAAACAGGGTCACCAGGTAAATAAATGCTCACAATAGGATAAGCGCCAACGTAAGAGTTGTATATCTTTAAAAAATAAGGGGATAGATAATCCATATCAGTTTTCCAGGTCTCCTCAAAAGCCTGAGAAAATACAACAGAGGCGATTTCTTGTTGGTTGGAGGTGTTTTTTATAGGATAATAAGCTGGATATCCTGGTTCTAATTCGCCGGCTTGATCAATGTAGGCGTGTATGTGCCGACGAACATCTTCAAAACCAGGGATCTGTGAATAACCAAAAAAGTCAGGAACATAAGACGGATTGTTTCTCATAACTTGCCGACATTCGTCTAGCTGATTTAAGAAGTCTCCTTCAATTCCTGCGATAGGTACTCCAATCATATACTCCTGCATTGCTTTGCTGGAAAGATCAGCTACCAATCTCCAAGGCACATTACGATCTATAAGAAACCCATATTGAGATGCTATGCTAGCAACAATATTAAAGTTGAAGTCTCCATACTTTTCTATCTTCAAAAAATCGTCATCGTAAGAATCATTGCCAAGTTCTATGACCAGTCCACTACAGAGGGGGCTAGCCATTGCGCTCTCTACATACGCAGAACGAGTCAAGACTCCTGCTCGTAAAACAATGTCCTTGTAATATTCGGAAAAAAGATCCATAAAGGAATTAAAGTCTCTCAACTTGGTGTTCTTTTCGCCATCCATAAACACCTCAGTAAAGACTGGGAATACAGCGTCTTTAATATATTCATCATAATCATAATTTGTACTCTGATAGGCTTTGTGAATATCTGGAGATGACCAGGGAGAGTTCTCAAAAATAATCCCCGTATCCGAAAGCTCTCTCAATCGTTCGGCTAAGTCACGCCACGCATCTGCAACAAAATTTAAAGCCAAGAAATTTCTTCCCCTTGTGGTATAACGTAGTGGTTTAAGGCGGCGACCCATGGGCAATACGGCATTACCCCGAGGGCTTATCTTGCCATAAAAACGGTCCTTACCCCAAGTGTCGCACATGTTGTCAATCATTCCATCAGGAAATACTACATCTCTATATTTTTTTCTTTCGCGAAAGACTGCCTCAGAAGAAAGCTCATTAGACCCCTCACTCATGTCTGATGCTAATCTCTCTCCTGCGTCTTTAAATGCCACCGATCGTGTTCCCCTTGTCGTCTACTTTTGGCGCTGGATTGATGCGAGGCCTTTCAAAAATACAATCCACCGTAGTCTCAAAAAAGCCAGGGCGGATAGTATTAGTAGATTTATAAACTCTATAATAGCCGCCCAACTTGAGACTATCGGCAACGCGCTGTCCGACACCATAATTAGCGTTTACAAAAATCATATTCCCATTTCTGAGCAAAGAATTACCAAACATGCGTAAAGATACATCCATGGGCAAAATAAGTATGCCAGCCTTAGAAGCCCCCTGGTTTACCTTTTCAATATTCATCGCCCGTAACTGGGGCATCTGCTTTTGAGAAAAGTTAAATTCCTTAACAAGTCCCCTGTCTGCTCCGAGGAAAAAATGGTATACTCCTTCCTGTTCATCTACTGTCCGATCGCCAACACGCTCATCATTCACCTGCTCTGCATGAATAAGCAAGAGAGTTATGAGTTCCTCGTCCTTGCTAGATGTTGATGCTTTTTGCGCTGCTAACTTAACCACTGGGATAAGGCTGTTGTCAGTAGCGGTACCACCTGGTGATATATTCTTTTCCACAGTATCAGTTGCCGCAATTACACAATTTGTATATGCTGCTGTAAGACGAGTATTGTTAGGAGAACATAATTCATTTAAAATAGGATTAACCAAGTCATTAAGCAAATCATCCAAAAAACGGCGAAAAGGGTAAACATCGCGATCTGAAGATATCACATGATCAAAGAACCACTGCCCAAAATAATCTAAAGAAATTGGTAACTCTGCTAAACATACCAATTCACCGTCAGCAAAACCTCTCATACGAGCTTCTCGGGGGGAAAAACTCCCTAAAATAATTTGAGTAGTCGGCGGCATAAGACACGAGTCAGTCGCGACTTGTATGAGGTCTCCTAGGCGCACAAACAATATCTCTCGCTTACCGTCTTGGAGTTGTTGAGTGGTTAGCGATGTCTCAGCAGGGTCATCAGGGTTGATGATTCCATTACTGCCGCCGGCAGAGCCGTCGCCATCTAAATATTCTTGGGCAGTAATACCATCTTGTTTGGCTTTGGCGATGGCACCTGCGAGCCTCCTCATACGCTGGCGGGCGGATGTAGTAGTAGTATCTGTTGTCCCATGCTTAAGAGAGGAAATTCCCCCCTCTAGCTTGTAATACTTTGGGGGAGGTCCAGACTGGTTTGTACGTGCTCTAATAAACTCGGTTTTGGCGACTGCACGAAAACACCTACCATTTCCAACCAGCTTTAATAAAAAACTTTGATATTTAGATGTGGCTGATGCAGATAAATAATCAGCATACACAGCCTCCGCGCCTTCCAACCACTGTTGTGCAAGACGCACTTTTTCTTGGGAGGCTTTATCCGTACTGTTAGCCAAGGTGAGTGAGTACAACTGTGATAATTCATCTAAGAAATCTATCTCTGCTAAAATTTTAGTCCCTGTTACACCAAATACTTCCACTCCGTCAGAATCAGTCGGAGGTCTGGCATTAAGGGCAGCACGCAAAGTTCTATATATGTATCCATCCGGGTAAAGTTCAGATAATCGTCCTGTGCCGCCAATATATCGGTTGAGACCGGAGCGCCCAGTAGCGATAAAGTCACCATCGCGATTGTCTCGGTGGTCAGCCAAAACGTCTGCCTGAGGACTGACCATGTATGCATCGGAACTTGCAATGTATTCTAAAGTAACCTCTACCGAGCCATTCTGATTAAAATTAAGATCATACTGAGTAAGGTTCAGAAGCAGTGTTCTCTGGGATTGTCTCACAGATTCGTAAAAATTATCTGCTTGAACCGCATCTTCAAACAAATCATAAATCTTTTGCGGAGGAAGAGCCCAGCCCAAAATAACTTTAAGTTGTCGGGCGTCACGATGGGTAGCTGTGGGTGATCTACTAACTTTTCCAGAGCCTAGTTGCTTTTTGCGTTTTTCTAAACTTTGCCTTAACCTTTGAATTTTTTCTTTATCGGTTTCATTTTTCATTCCACTAGCTGACAAAGTGCGGCGGCCACTCACAAACAAAAAGTCTAGATAGTAATTATTAGTTAGTTCAGTTAGTGACCCGAAATACATGATCATCTTAGCTTTAACAATTTTATCTCCCTCGTGTTTGTTGTCATAGATCCAACTAAACTCTTTCAGCCCTACATTCCACCCCCCAGAAGATCCATCTAATACCCCCGAACCGTCGCGAACACTCTGAAGCTTTGTCATTTTTTCGCCACTCACATAATCACTAAATATAATTTTACGATCTGTGGGAGTAGTAACACCAGCATTGGATCGCTCGTTGGAACGAATATAAAAATCAACACGGGGCTGGAGTTGAGATAACTGTGCTGGGGTCGCATGTATAAAAGCTTTAGGAGGGGTCAAGTCTGCCGTGAGGGCGTTGACTAGCTTATCGGGCGACCCGAGATGACACAAGGTCTTTTGAAGGGCTCCAGCATAGCCAGGGGTCTGAAAACCCTTGAGCGACCTCGGAACGTTAGGAAGTGGGAAAGCCCCACCACGTTTGTTACTGTTACCGGACAACAGCCCAGTATATGCGAGAACATCAGGAAGATTATTTACCAACAAACATTGGGCATTTTGACGAGCAAGCTCCGCTTTTTCTGCTGGGGATAGTAAGTCAGCCATATCTAGATCCCGTAATAACTTAAGACTTCATCAAGAGGTTGCGGCACGTACACAATCATACCAGGCTTAAAGTGAGCAGGAGTAGGAAGCTGATTGAAAAGGCATATAACCCACCAATATTCTGGACTACCATAGATTTCCTCAGCCAATACAGGTAGTCTTAGGTGCGATTCCCAGGTCACGGATATAGTATTTAGGCTCTGTACTTGAGCCGCTGTCAAGGGGCGGAATCGCCCTGTCTTATACTGCGGGGTTTGCTTAATTCCACGCTTATCAAAGAATTCTTTTTGATATTCTTTAAGATCGTTAGTGAAAATAGTTCGTGCCGTCATTCTAGAGTATGCCATATGCTATGTTCCTTAGATGTTTCCTACTTGTCCCTGGATGGCTGTAAACTGAGTCGGTGAAAGCTTTTGTAAAGCGTAGTTCCTTCCAGCAGCAGAATTAAGATTAAATCCTGTTGAAGATCCTAATAGTTTTTGAATTTTTGCTACATTTGCACCTGACTTATTTAGTTTGTCAATGGCTTTCCTACGTTCTTCGGTATTAGGTTTGCCCACATTAAGTCCCAGAAGAGGAGGGACTTGTACTTGCTTCCCTGATGGGATGGGTCCGGATGCCGCCGCTGCGGAGGGTGAGCCGGGACCAACCGAAGTGGACGCAGTGCTGCCCTGACTGTCGGAAAAGTCCATTCCATGAATAGTGTAGGGCAAGTGCTTTTTGTTTTGATAAGGGAAAGCACCTTTGCGACTGCGAAACACCCACCCTTCCTTTCCGTCATGGGTTAATCCTTTTACAAACCCGAGAGAATGCTCATGCAACACAGAGAGTTCAAAGTTTACATTATAAGCTCTGTATAAAATTTCATTGCCCTCTATTCCGGTAGCCGTACCTTGAGTGCCACCAGTCGTAGCAAACACTCCTGCCTCTAAGTTAGGAGTGACAGTTATACCTGTCGTAATATATCCCAAAAGACCTTTACCAGGAACATCAGCATTGTCAATAATATTTGCATATTTGACCCGTACTAACGGACCCATATTTAATGTAGTGCCCACTGCGTTGTCGCCACCCTGAACTGCGTAGGTGGGATACAACATGCTTAAAAGAGTATTTATGCGAGCTAAGTTATGAGCAGCCTGCACCCGAGAATAAGAAGGCACAGTGAAACCGATGCTGCTCACACGCCTAGTAGATTCAAATGTAGCAATCGGATCCATACGACCAAAAACTGTTTCCTCGGTCCAAGTGCTAGTAAAAGCATCGGTCTGGTCAGTGATAAAGGCAGAGAACTCAACCGTTCTTTTAGTGGGAACATGCTCTATGCGTAAAACGAAACCTTTATTGTATAGGTTTTCTTCCCCTACGCCAAAGTCGCCGTTATCTTTTTTGGCGGATTCGTTTGAGCGCAACGATGAGCGAGACTTATTTTTACTATCAGCCATTTTAGCGGACCCTCGTTACATTAAATTCTTCATCAACTATATCCACAACATACTTTTGCATATCCGAATTATTAATTTTAAACGTAATTGGAATGTTGTATTTTTTACTCGGTGCGGCAGCCCCTGCGCCTTGCGCCGGAGCGGAAGCAACCTGTGCCATTGCCTGAAGTCCTGCAACGTTTGCAGCATCCAATTCTGTTGATACCTTTATTACACGCTCCAGTGACTTGAGGGACTCAGCATTAGCTTGGATTTTCTCTAGACCATCTCCTGCTTGTGCAATTGAGTGCAATAGTTTGTGAAGTGCTGGTGCTCCAGCCGTGTCCATGGACAGCAATTCGCCTAAGGCTTTCCCCAAGGCAACGATTGCTAGAGCTACCTTGCCTATCTGAAGTGCTCCCATATTTGCCAAAGTTGTAATAAATCCATTGACAGAGTTGAAGATTCCTGATATTGATCCCATAACACCTGTAATTAGAGTACCAATTGATTCTACAAGTTTCGTAATTCCACCACTAGCCCACTGCACAGCTTTCCCCATCATCATTGTTGCAGCGCCTAGAGCTAAAATTGCTGCCACACCGGGCCACCCAACAGTTCCCACTGCCACAAGAGCAGGTATTAAGAGTGCCATGCCTCCGGCGAAGGCTACGATCCCGAGAACGGCATAAGGAGCAGCGTCTCCCAGCCCCTTGAAAGATGCAACCAAATTACCAACTCCGGTAGCGGCAAGGAATATAGAAGCGCCGATTGCTGCAATTACTAACGCCATACCGGCAAGGCTTCCTAAACTAGCTGCCGATGCTTTACCTGCTTTTTGAGTACCTGCCGCTAACTGGTTTGCTCCTTTTCCTGCACTACTGAAATAGCTACCCATCTTTTCACCAATGCCCGTCAACATACTTGAATTGGATACTAACCCAGCAATACCCTTGATCAACAAAGGCATTCCTCCAACGAGCTTAGTAATAGCTACGCCAAGAAGAAGATATTTTGGGATAGTAGAACTAGCTATATATTTGGTGAGAGTACGCAAACCACTAATCACTGGACCTAAAATAAGCATCATCTCCTGGAACAAGTTATTTAAGTCTTGCTGGATTGTCGTGACAGCTTTAGCTCTTTCTTCCAAAGTTTTTTGTTCTCTTTGGTATTTTCTTAACTTTACGGGGTCGCCAAAAATACGAGAAGCCATATCTACATCCACACCCATCACTTCGGCAATGGCTTGCTTTTGTCGCCGCGACATATCATCAAAATTCTCACCCCGCATCTTAAACTCTCGTTGTAGAATTTTAATTCTGTCTTCGTGAGAAGCATTCATTAACTCCACTGAGTTTAATTGGAGCCCTATCTGGGCATTTAGTTTACCTGCCAGTTGAGCAGCGGACTCAAAGGTATCAAATGCCTCAGCGAGGTCAAAAGCCTCTTGAATAGAAATACCCATTGAACGTGCCTGTTTGGTAAGATCTGCAAAAACTTTCTTACCATCTGTGCCGAACCTAGACAGGTCGCCGGAAATCTGATTAAAGCCGTCAATCACCTCTGTAACTGGCAAGCCAACGCTCTGAGCTAGTTGATCAAAACTGCGTGCAGCATCAGCGGCGGAGGCAACACTTAGTCCCATACCTCGGGTAAGAGTATCTAGCGCCTGACCTGTGGATTGGCTACTGACGCCTAACCTTTCCAGAGCAAGAGTAGTGTTAGTTATTTGTTCTCTTTGTCCTGCCCCCAAAGTATTGAAGAGGGTCATATTAGTAGATAAGCCACCGATAGCACTCGCAGCCTCTGCGACGGAGACGGAGAAGTCTTTGGTTGCGTTCGCTGATTTAATAATATCGTTATTAAAGGAGTTAACATAACCTGTGGTTTTGCCAAGTCCTGTTGTTGCCTCATCCAAATTATTAACGAGATCAAAAACAGCCCCCGTAAATCCTGTCAGGGATGTGGCTGCCATATTTTGAGCACCCACCATGTTGTTCAGGACGGTTGTTCCGGCTTGGCGAGCGTTAGCTAGAAGTTCTTCTGCTGCCTTAGCTTTGGCGGATGCAGCCTCTTGTCTTTCCAGGGCAGCCCTCAGGTCCTCAGTAGCTTCAGTAAGCTGCATTTGACGGACTCTCGCCGAATCAGATACAGGAAGACCTTTCTCGCGAGTATCCCTGATTTGATCTTCTAGCGTGTTTAACTCGGCTAATAATTTAGCTTGGTCTGCAAGTTTTTTGTTGACTAGCTCCGCCGAATTGGCTTGTTTTTTTGCAGCCTCTGCCGCAGCCGCCACCTGTTCAGGGGTAGGTAGACTATTATTTCCGTCACCATTAGCCATTGTCAGTCACCTAGTGCCCGCGAATTGGCCAGTTGATCTTTGCTTCTCTTTCAAAATTGCGAATTGCAAGATCTAACTTGCCCTTCTGCTTATAGGTCATGGGATCATCTAAACCATATTTTTTAATATAGTTCATATATCTTTTCTCATTAACCAAAGCGTCAGTAAAGGCAGAAATTTCTATCCGATTTCCACGAACTTTTACAGGAACTTTTCGTCCTTTGAACATCTTAGATAAAAGATACTGAATCCACGCTGCGAAGACATGAAGGATATTTTCGTTGAGTTGTCCCTTGCGAGCCGCACCCAAATCAAAGACCACCTCTTCTAGTTGATTCTCTGTAAGCTTTTCCATGGATCAGCCTCCTGATGATTTACTACTCAATAAATAGGTTGGTAAACAAGTTTTAGTTACCGGCGACGCGATCCTGATGACGATTTTGCTTGGCGGTTTGCTTCTTTGATTTGTTCGGCTTCTTCTTTCTTCTGTTTCACTAGTCGCTGAATGAACCAGCGACGGACAGTAACAGGCAGATTGTAAGCCTCAAAAAAGCTCCAACCACCCCAGTACTTCATCTGAAAGAATTCTTCGTATATGCCTATTTTATAATCATCGCTTAGGCCATAGAAAGTCAACAGTGAGCGGAACCTCCACGTCCGCTTCATATCCACATTCTGAGCACTCAAAATTTTGTGATAGATCTAAGTTAGGGGTTGCAGCCGCATAAAATCCTCTTAAGTAGATGGAATCTCTAGCAGGCATGTTTGTAGCGAATCCAGAAATATCTTCCAGAGTGGTGCTACCATTAACGGAAACAATGATGTTATTAAAAAGGTCTGTCAGATTAGTATTACCTCTGTTAGACTTATTTTTCTTTTTGTTACGCTTAAAGTCGTTTACTTCGTCTTGTCCTGTCAAAAACCTACAGGCTACTGTTACCCCTGAGAAGGGAAGTGTAACCTCTAGGTTGTTTTCCTCGTTTAAAGTAGCTCCATATTCAGTTAAAGCTGCCTCAAAATCACTAACCCTGCCTTCTTCTAGGTCAAAGCTATGACGAGAAATCGCACCACAAGAAGGACACGTAACATTGGTAGTATACTCTGGTCCGTATCCTGTTACTCGCGAAGCAACAATGAGGGCGTTCTTATCCCCCAATAAAAGAGAGTTTAATGTGACCGTCTTGTCTACGATTAAATTCTCCAGCATCCGATCTACTGCAATACCCGCCTTAATTAGTGAAGGAGAAGTCAGAAGATCTTCTTCTTTCGCCGTCATATAACGAATTTCTACAGTGTCAGCGTTATGTAGGGGGTGCTGTGGATGATAAAATCGTCCTCCACTCGGGAGAGACACCATCTCGGTGGGGGCTGACCATTGGAAAGCTGGCGCTGACAGACCCGCCGCCGCTGGGGCGGGGGTCTCTGTATCCTGGGGCGTGTGCATTTCAGCATCCGCAAGACCTGTACGTTGTTGATTTCTACTCATAATGTAACCTTTTCGTTTCTTACTGTAACAGTATACTGAACTAATTTACTTTTGTATATGGAATATCCGTATTACCTAAAGATCCCTATTGGGGTCTGGAAGGTCAACGGCTGGGTTCGCGACATTATCAGGATCATTCAAAGTAGCCCAATCATAAGTAAGCTCTATAGTGATCTCTGAGAGTTCATCGGAACTATAATCCAAACCGCCAAAGTCTAGACTTGTAATGAAGCAGTTCGTCAAACTCCATTGTTCAGCAACCCTACCCTCGGCGTCTAGTTGAGCGATAGCAACTGTACCCACAGCACCGGCAGCTTTACCTTTACTTAGTGAAATAAGTGCCTCGGCGCTTGTATCTGGGTATTTATACCCAGATTGTCCAAGACGGCTCATTAGAGCAGCGGCTATATCATCTTTGCCACCGGGGTCAACCATCGTTATTGAGATCGGATCCCATGTCACGCGACCAGGAAACTTGAACTCGTGATCCAAAAACATATGAGGGACAGTACTCACTGAAATCTTAGGCTTGGTTACCGTTTTGGCAACAAAGTTGGGAATACGATTAGGGGCGTTTGCGCCGACTGAATCAGCAAAAATTACCACAAACCGATACTGTCTTTTCGGATCAGGTTGGGTTGATGACCAAAAAACGTTACTCATGGTTTTAACTCTCCGTTATTATATAGTTTTATAAAACTTTTTTTAGTCCTCAAAGCTTGCTCCACTTCGGCTGACTATGAAGTCAATAGCGAAGTATTCCGCAGCCCGTGTAGGCTTAATGAATAACTTAGCGTAGATGATGTTACGATCTACTAGATCTGGAGTAGTGGTGCTTTCATCCAACACTATTCTGAAATCGTCTACACCGAACTGAGCCTTAACATTCTTAAGTAGCGGCTGTGCTTGAGAAGTAAAGTTTGCCCAGGTAGCAGGAACGTTAGGACCGAACAACAAGCGTGAGGCGATGAAAGAAATTTCACGCTTCAAGAAGATCATCAAACGTCGGACGTTGATACGGTCCAGTGCTGATGCAGTTTGTTGCAGCGTCTTCTGTCCAAAGATCACAATTCCTTCTGCGGGAAACTTAGCAATGGGGTTAATATTGTTTTCGTACAACGAGTCTCTGTTATCCGAAGTTAGGCGACGGGTAACATCCAAGACTGGCAATCCGCCGGCACCCTCACTAAGTCCACCGCGAGTAAAGCCTGCGGGGGCAAACCAAGGGGCAGCATTTCTGTCAGTGAATGATAGGGACCCCAATGCTGGCACTGATGGGGGGACCCACAAAGTGCGGTTAGTATTGGTATCACGGATCATAACCCATGGAAGATAGGTAGCGCCGTAGCTGTTGTTGATACTACGAGACTGAAGATTATCTACAGCTTGCTTAACCGTAAAGTTTCTACGTGTTTCCTCGCTTGCGTTGCTATCTGAGGCAGGCAAGTAAACAAGAGGAAGATCTACGATGGCCAAAGCGTCGGCGCGATCTTCAACAGTTTCTAATAGATAGTCGGTAACCAAAGGCTGAGTGACTCCAGGGATGGTGACCATATTGTATTGAAGGCGTTCCGGATCAGAAGCCATGTTGACTGCTGCTCGGAGTGAATACAGAGGAGAACTTGTCTTTTCTGTCTTACCATCCATCAAGGCGTTTCGTAAAGGATTCTTTTCGCGAAGATTAAGCCCATCTGTTCCACCGAAAAGCGGAGCCGTAAAGCGATCCAGTCCGTTATCAACACAGAATGTAAATGATCCGCTAGCCGCTGAAAGACTGGTTCCTGCTTGGCGTGAGCCAGAGACATAATAATATGTCTGACCGTCGGCGGCGCTGGTAATATCATCAAGACTAAAGATCCAGGCTGTGTTTAGAGGTGATGCCTGATAATTTGCATATGATCCAGACTCAGCTATATCCAAGGTAGTAACTGTAGTATTGTCCTGTAGTCCACGAGGTTGGGCACGAACCATATCTACTATATCTTCATTAAAGTTGATATTAGTATTGGTTTTTCCTGTCCAGGCACCCCAGAACGTGGTACTAAGGTTTTTAGGAGCACCCCAATCGCTTCTTCCGCGAAGAGGTACTGAAGGGAAGAAGACCGAGCCACTAAATCCTAGGAGGTTAGTGGCGGTTGGGGCACTGAGGTTTACAACTCCGGCGTATTCTGTCTCTGTCAAAGCGTCGCCGCCGAGGTGTCCGTAGCGAGCCGAGCCGCCGCCGGCAGCAAGGGTTTCTACCTCACTGGCAGTCTTTAATCCGAATGATCCACTAGTGAAATCTCCAAGCAGTGTAGGAGCACCCGATCCACTAATAACTGTGAAGGGGCGATAAGTGACTGGACCATAGACACCGGCAGGAACAAGCCCTGGCGTCATAGCACCTGATTCTACTTCGTCACTCACAACAACTCTAATATATTTTGAGTTATTATCGTAAACACCGTATTCTCGCATCCCTTTATCGGTTGCGTTATATTCTTCAAACTTGTCGCCAATTACTTTTGCAACGTAATTTGCAGATGCAGGGTTAAGATTTAGTTCGTCAAAGCGTTCTATAATATTCATCCGCTTGTCTGAGTCGCGAATATCACGGACTAGAACACTAAACGATCCATAAGACTGGAAGTCGCCGGTCGCAAGCTTGAGGTTAGAGATAGAAATTTTGATCTCTTGTTGTGCCCATGATCCAGGAGCTAATGCTTCTAGGCGGAACAACTTCCGCATATCGCTAGGCTGATACGACGTATGGGATGCGTTCGTATCTTGCGAGATAAACCATCCAGTGGTGCCTCGCTTTGCTGCATAGCGGCGATCACTTAGTTCCTCAGTTATGGACAGGGGGTTCTCTAAAGGAAGAATTGCAGCATGGAATTTTGTTCCAATAATTGTTCCACTGTCGTTACCCTTTCCTAGAATACCCATAGTGGGTATAGTAGAAGTTCCCTTTTGAGCGAGCACTGACTGAAACGATTCACCGAGCCAGTAGTTGCCACCCTCATTAGAAGTTCTAGTTTGAGCAGTTGTAATCGTACTATTAGTGACTGTAGGATTAGTGTTCAGCACTTTGCGGATATACTGTTTGCTAGTCTCATCAAAATTGAAGGTGACTGCGTTTAGTGTAGCGTCGGTTCCGTCTGGGCTTACAAGTAATTTCAAGTTTCCGTTAGCGTCTGATTCTATAAGCTCACACGCCGAGCCGGTTGTCTCATCGCCAGCGCCTCGGCCAGCCAAGGCAGCAGTAGTCCCAGATAACAACAGGCGACCCGAGGTAGCATATAAAATCGCTGCCAACGCACAGATCGG
>Ga0209337_1000721_pt1 | contig 26675 bp, 29 predicted proteins | sample LinPmetageLP53_FD_184044 | JGI IMG/M metagenome (GOLD analysis project Ga0209337, IMG submission 184044) | Marine viral communities from the Pacific Ocean - LP-53 (SPAdes) (version 2) | ecosystem: Environmental > Aquatic > Marine > Oceanic | place: Pacific Ocean | collected 2010-02-08 | reverse complement strand
CACATTCTATAGGACACTAATACTTAGATAAACTAAGATATAAGCCACGGCATGTGTTAAGCGTTGTATGGATTCTCACCATTCTAATGGACAGAGCAGATTCTAAAGGCTTAAGTCAAAGCTTATCTTTTCAAGAGTCTGGGTGCATATTGCAATATGCGTCTGCCAAGAAATTCATTCCATATAGTCTAGATTCTATACAGTCTAAGGGTTTCTATAAAACCTTATGCTATTTGTTAATCAGTTGGCTCTAATTTGGGCACTAATACTGGTAACAAACAGTAATACCGAGATGTTTATAAGATTGCCATTTTTAATCGCAGGCTCACGCTTAAGCACTCAAAAGATGTATTTGGGGTTTGATAGGTATACATCTTACTAACCTATTGGTTAAGCAGTTTTATAACTTGCTTAGGTTTATGTGCGATTAAAATACCGCACTATCCGCAGGAAGAGGAACATCCTCTACTACGGTCGATGGTGCGTCAACTGCACCATTAACTACAATGTTGTGTCCTGATTGACGAAACACTGTGCTGATTAACTCATTCTTAAGCACTACAGTAGTGTAAGAAGCCGCAGTAGTATCGCCAATAGAATATGGCTCAACTGTACGAGTAACGAACTCGCCTGGAACTTGCTTACCTACCCAGCTCTTAAGTTGAGCAGGAGAAGGGCCACGCCATACAGCATTGCCCGCACTGTCCTTTTGTTGTTGCATTACACGAGTACGTGTCACAGCAAAAGGATTAAATGGGTCTGCAAACTCTGCAATAAAATACCCACGACCATCACTGGTCTGATTAAGCTTACCATTAACACCGTCTTCGGCATCAATTACAGGTTTGCTTGGGTTAGTAGAAAGTCGTAATGACTTAAGTACTAAACTTGAATTGTTTTCAATTACGTCCATTTTTAGATTGGTTTTAGTTAGTGGACTCCGAAAATTAAACACAAAGAAATGTATACCTACGACTCTAACGCCAAGGTCAAACTCACCACAAGGGCAGAATTGACAGTATACATAAAACACGACAAGAGGTATGTAACGCTATAATGTACTAATTACAGAACAAAACAACACACCAAAAAGCTATGACAATGGTATCGTAAACACCTAGCACACACTAGCGCACATCTCTCATCGCATCCTGTTATCCAGTTGCTTGATTTTTTCAAGCCGTAGCCACTCCGCACCGCCTCCTCCCCGCCCCACATTGCCTCTAATATTTGTAAAATAGTGCGGTGCGGGGCGGAATGAAGCGCGTAGCCTAAAATAGTTGTAGGCGGAGCGGTTTTTATGTTGCTACCCATTACGAGTAGCAACCAGAATCATAATTTCGTACCCAAATACCGTCAGGACTAGGTAGGAGTCTAATTTTATTCTGCAAGTTGTTATCAAGTTGTTTGATTTTTTAAAGCCAAAGAGCTGTGACTGCAATCACATAAACATACTCATGTATGCACTCCGAAGCCTTTCGACCTCTACAACCGCACCTAGCTCGCAATGTTTCCATTACGCATCTCATTCCGTGCCTGAAATGATTCTTTCTCCCTTAATGAGTGTATCGTTGTCTGTTAGCTCATCAAAGTGTGTGTTAAAAACACCTCAGCTCCGAAGAGCCAAGGTGTGTGTTCTGTTGCCAAGCTTGTTATAGCTCCGAATCCGCCTCACGGCTTTTCAAGGTCAGCTACCTATCACGACTTGTTGCGGTACGCAAAGTCAGCAGCACAAAACCACAACTGAGTCCCTATTTTCATAGACTCCAGTTGCTCCCTGTTAAAAGGATTACGGATTGTGTGTTTGATAGGCTGCCGAGCATCGACCACGCCTGCAGGAGGAGCTTGACCCTGTATAAGGTCAACAACTACAAAAGGCTTAGGCTCCGAACTGCGCGTTAAACGCACTACGGTTTCCTCAGTCTTTGTGTTATCCTCTGCATAGAACGCAGTGATGCTATAGACACCATCTGTCATAGCAAATTCTCATCAAGTTGATTTGACTTTTTCAAGTTAAGGGGCGAAGCCCCGCATTATGCGGAGCCTCTATCCCTGTTAGTAATTTTGCTCAGGATCATCAACGTGGTTAGCGTCAGGTTCTGGTATTGGTTCTTCAATTAAGAACGCATCAGATTGCAACATACTCTCCATTCTAGACTGCAATCTGTAGCCTCTCTCTTCCGTAATTTCTTCAACGGCTTTGGAGAGTTGGTTTAATTTGTCCTTAACCATCTTGTTGCGAACCTCTTGTGCGATGAACATTGAGAGAGCATCTTTTTGCTCTTCAGTGAACTTTATTCTTGTGGACTCTTTTTTAGAGCTGTTGGTCCCAGCTTTGTGGCTTATGTTTGCCATGGCTATGTTGTTTTAGTTAGCAATGCATTATCAAGCTGATTGACTTTTTAAAGCCAAAAGAGCATTGGCGTTAGCCAACACTCTTATCACTCACATTAGATGCGGTCACGTCTCCAGGTGTTAACCCACACCTCCGCCTCTTCATCATCCATTACGAGGGCAATAAATATACTTGCAAGTAATGCAATGCCATTCGCAATCAATGCAGGCGCAGTACGCATACCCTCAACCCAACCAAATCCTCCGACTGATGCTAACCAGAAGAAGGTTACTACTACTGTTGGCAATGCCAACAAAAATCCAATTAAACAGAGCTTATTCATATCGTATGTTTTAGTTAATTAAGCACTACACCATACAGTTGTATTGACTATTTAAAGCAGCAAGCGCAGCGCGCAGGTGTACGTGTAGTACACATCAACATGACATCACACGTCAGTGTGATACCAATGAGCGCAGCGCAGTGCAAAATCTCTATGTTAATAGAGAGATTTTCACAAGCGAAGCGAACGCTTGATCTTTCAAGCGAGCGAGCGCAGCGAGCATGTTTTCTTTTTTCGTTGGCGGGGGTATTTTCTTTTTAATTTCAATAGTGGGAAGTTTTATTATAGTGGATCACGACCCCGATTACATGGGGGGTTTTTATTATCGCCATATAAATTACCAGGGCTTCTCAATGTAAAAATTTTTTGTGGAATTTTTTTTCTAGCTTTGTACCACTCAATCTCTGAGGACACCCCACCAAGAAAAACAATGACATGACGTGGGGCCACTACGTCCAATGTACGCGAAACAGCGTACAGAACTGCAGATCACTGCAGAAAAAGTCTAGGTGCTTCTTGCTTGCAAGTTTTGGGGAATAAAACTCTTGGGAGGGGATAAGAGTTATTGTATATCTTTGTATAAAATACAAAGAATGAACAATATAGCTCTTACCCTACTAAAATCTTATCTACCGTACTTACTGTCATTTCTATTAGGTGTCGTTGTTGCCTGGAAAGGATGTGGAGGAGGAGGAAAGGTAGTAACCGAGACTGTGGAAGTAGAGACTCCAGTATATGTTACTGAATATGTAGATAAATGGAAAACCGATACTGTGCGGTATGTAAACACACGTATCGTAAATGTCTACGACACTGTAACTAATAATATACTTACTATAGATACTATATATAATGTAGATACTATATCTATTGTAGAAGCCTGGTTAACAGAGGTAAATAAATATGATACATTGATATCATTTACAGATGGCTCTGTGTCTCTCAAATGGCAGAACTATCAGAATAGATCAGAGGGGCTTTTTGTTTCACATGCTTTAAAAAAGAAACCTCGGCCCTCCTACTCCTTAGGAGTTCATGGAAATGTAGGGCTAAATACTGACTTTAAAAGATCTTATACTCCTTTATTTGGCATAGGAGCAAATATAAAAGCAAATAAAATTTATTTTGGTCCTAACTATAGTTATGATGGAAGGCACTACATACATTTACATCTAGGAGCTACCATTTTAGAGTTTTAATTAAGAATGCTTATATTTGCGCTATATAGTATAAGAAATGAAAAGACTTAAGAAAGAAAATCTACGAAAGAAGGAGTTTTTCCCTAAATATCTTAGGTTAGTTAATGTAATATTACCTGAACCTCTTACACAAAGAGAGATAGATGTGTTAGCAGCATTTATGCAGCTAGAAGGAGACTTAGTAAAAGAGGACAGGTTTGGTACACAAGCAAGAAGCGTAGTAAGAAAGAAGTTTGGATTTAAAACATATTCTAATCTAGATAATTATATTAGATTCTTTAAGAAAAAAGGTGTTATACAAACTTCGCCTGTTACTGGTAAACTTGTATTAAGTCCTAAATTAGCTATCCCTGAAAAAGAGTCAAAGGTTGAACTTACGTTTGCTTTTAACTTTAAAGATTAGTGGGCGATATCTCTAAGATATATGAAGAAATAAGCGAAGAAACTGGTCTTCCTGTGCCTTTAATAAGACATATAGTACAGCACCAGTTTTCTTTCGTTAGAAAAACTATGCAAAATGGTTTGCTAGACAATATTTTATTACATAACTTTGGTTCATTCAAAGTAAAAAAAGGAAGAGTAGATTTTCTTATAAGATCTTTGATAAAGAAAATACGAAAAGGCACACTTGATTATGAGAAAGGAGTAGAAGAAATTAGAAAGCTATGGAAAATACGCAAGAAAAAGTAAGAAAAGGAATAGCATACTATGAGGGAGAGGTGCATGGTTTAAATAATCAACTAGAAGAGTTAGTAATTGATTACGATAATGAAGATCAGAATGTATATCTTACTGATGATACTACAATAGAGATATTGAATATAACTAAAAAAATTCGTAATCGCCAACAAATTATAGATCAACTTAAAATAATATTAAAAAAATGAACGGTCCAACAGAAAAAGAATTAGCAGAGAATATTATAATCTCTCCTGAGCAAGCAGAAGCAATGGAATTTCAAAAGAGATCTAGCTTTGCAGAGCTTAAAGTTAGAAAATGCCACATTATAATCAATGCTCTTGCAATAGGAGGGGAATATGTAAAGCCTTTGTTTGAAGAAAAAGAAAGACAAGAGCTTCAAACTAAATTGGCAACAATTTTAAAATCTCTATAATGAGCGAAGATAATACTCTCGAAGGCCACCAGCGAAATGTTGATGTCCGTAAAGGAATACAAAGAACTTTTTGTAAAACATGCAAAACATGTCCTTCTGTTTCTATTCATGAAGATCTTGAGAATGTTATTCTTGGAGGAAGAGAAGAGGGGTACACAGTATGGAAAAAGGGCCATTTTAAAGACATGGTAGAAGATATAAAGGCTGGCGTATTCGATAAATTTATTGAAGATGGGGACATTTAAAAATATTAAAGACGGCTGGACAAACTATATAAAAGCTTGTCAAGATGCGGCAGGTATTCCTGAAGATATTCAAAAACTAGCAGACAAAAGATCTGAAATTTGTAAAGAGTGTCCTTTTTTAGAAAAATCTGGTCTTTTTAGGTTTATAAACCGATTAGTTCCAGGAGATGCTCCTGGAGACCCTAAAAAAGTTGTAAAATCTAAGTTTTCTGTCTCTCCTGAGACAGCGAGAGCACTTTCAAAAGAAAATGTTTACGAAGGTTATAAATGCGGTAAGTGTGGGTGCGCTTTTCCAGCTAATGTATATGCACCTAATAAAATATGCCCAGAAGGAAAATGGTAGATAAAGTAAAATTAGTCAAAGACAATATTTTGGTATTTATAAAATTACCAAGCAATGAAACTGAAGGAGGAATTGTCTTAAATAAAGAAACTGCAAGAGAACTCCAAGAAACTATTACAGGAAAAGTCTTACATATAGGCCCTGATGTTAAAGACTTTGCAGTAGGAGATACAATTCTTTTACCTCCACATGGCCACACTGCAGTGGCTATAGACAAAGAAGTTTATCATATTTTTAGAGAAACTAGCTTGTTTGGTAAAATAGAAAAGTAATGTCTGAGGATATTTCTAAAAATATGGTTACGGTTACAATGTCTGGCAAAAAATCTGCAGTATTGGCAACTATAAAGGCATTTTTTGGAGAAGAAACCCTTTGGAAAATGGCAGAAGACGAAATATCGGGTAGACCTGATACTTTTGTAGGCATATTTACTTTTTATATCTCAGATGAGTCTATAAAAATAGAACTAGACGAAGATGAAGCTATTTGACCTCAAGGCAAGAGTTGTAGTGGTGTCTCCTGAGGCTCTTTTGATCCCAGAATTTAAAGATTTATGGAACAGAGACAAGTCAAAAGACAGATTAAAGGCACATAGAGAATTATCCTACGTGTATTTTATATCTGACTATAAATCACCTTATAGATCATCTTTAACTGAAGACAAACTTCATGAAGTAGTTGCAAAAGACTTTATGAAAGATTCAGAGTACAAAGCTTGCGCTAAAGTTCTTGCTGCAATTGACAAATACAAAGAGCTGCAAAAAACACCATCAATGTTACTACTAGATGCATCAGTACAAACTGTGCATAAGCTTATTAACTATCTTCAAGAGATAGATCTCACTGAAAGAGATAAAAGCGATAGGCCTATATATAAACCATCTGATGTAACTACTAGTCTTAAGAATATAGGCGGTATTGTAGAGTCTTTAGCTAAAGTAAGAGAAAGCGTAGAAAAAGAAGTATCAGAACAGGCTAGTCTACGAGGCCAACGTAAAAAAGGTAACAGAGAAGACCCATGAAATTAAAAGTAATTCGCTATAGCAGCCAAGAAGATTCAACTAACGGTGCATTGTTTGTAGAAAATGATGACTTATCTTTAGATTTCTTATGCTATACTTTAGAAGATGAGTATAGAGAAGAAAAAGTAATGTCTGAAACGAGGATTCCGAAAGGAGAATACCAAATTAAACTCAGAAAAGAAGGTGGTTATAATGCTAGGTACACTGAAAGATTTCCTGATATGCATGTTGGTATGCTTCATATCATTGATGTTCCTAATTTTGAGTATATTCTTATACACATTGGAAACACTGCTGAGGATACTGGGGGATGTTTACTTGTTGGTGATTCGCAAGAAAATAACATTCTTAGGAAAAACGGGTTCATTGGAAGCTCTACCCAGGCGTATACAAGAATTTATCCAGAAATCAGCTCGAAGTTAGAGAATGGAGAAGAAGTTACTATTGAATATGTAGATTTAGCGTAATGAGACTGCAAGGAGAAAAAAAAGAAAAAGTAAAAATTAAAAGACGAGGTGTACACGCTAAATCTAAAACTTCCAACTCAAAATCTTCTAAGCATTACAAGAAGAAATATGTCGGACAAGGAAAATGAGATAAATGATCTTATAAAAGGAGAAGAATATTTAGAAGAAGCAATGTTTAATTGCTATCTTATTATAACTCAACAACTTACGCTAGGAGACTTAGAAGAGACAAGTGGGTTTTGGTTACCTGATGTAGAAGAGAATGATATTATAAAAGATATTTTTTCATATTATGAGAAGCAAGAAGATTATGAAAAGTGTCAAGACATAAAAGAACAGCTTGATCTTTTTGGAAAAAGAAGAGTTTTAAATAGACTAAATGGGGAAGATTATAACGTCTGAAAATTGGAACAAGTTAAATCCTACTATAATCAGCCCTGTAAGACACACAGGTCAACAATATCTTAAGTTTATAAACACTGAAATATTCAGTGAGTCTGCAAAACATTACTTAAAGCATAAAGTATACACCTTCGCGCCTGAAGGAACCTCCGAACACATAGAGTTTTGGGATGAAGAAGAGCGAAGATGCAAAGAGGGGTACTCAGTAGGGGGAACTCGCATTACAGGCGAGCACTATGCGTACCTAAACTATGGTAGAATACTAGCTACTGTAGATGACGGTAAACGTCAAAGAAAAATAGACACATTTCCTAAGTTTCTAGACATGGACTACTACTGGTACCATGAATTAGAAGAAGCTGAAAAGAATGGCCAGGGAATGATAGTCGTTAAGGCTAGACGTAAAGGGTTCTCTTATAAGAATGCGTTCGGAATGGCCTGGAAGTATCACTGGTGGCCGCATTCTATATCTATTCTAGCTGCATACGAAAAAACATTCTGGGCTAACACTATGGAGATGGCTAAGAATATGATAAACTTTATAAATGAAAATACCGACTGGGTTAAAGGTTCATTAATAGATAGACAAGATCATATTAAAGCAGGCTATGTAGAGAAGGATATATACTCAGGAGTAAACATTGCAAAAGGATTTAAATCTGAGATACTAGCGCTTAGTTTCAAAGACAGCCCTCAAAAATCAGTTGGGCGTACCGCAGAAAGAATGCTGTTCGAGGAAGCGGGTGACTGGCCTGGACTTATGCAGGCATATCAAAGATCTTATCCTCTTTTCAAGGACGGTAATATTATGATTGGAATTCCTATACTCTACGGTACGGGAGGAAACAGTAAAAACGGTACGAACGCAGATTTCGAGTCGATGTTCTATAATCCTTCGGCCTACGGCCTCAGGAGCTATGAGAATATATACGATGAAACAGCCATAGGAGAGGCTGGATGGTTTGTAGATGATGCCTGGTATCGAGAACCTTATATAGATAAGGCTGGTAACGCACTGAGGGACAAGGCTATAGAAGATATAGACTTAGAAAGGGAGGAGAAGAAAAAAGCAGACCCAAAGGCCTACAACATGATGGTCACCCAGCACCCGCACACACCTAAGGAGGCTTTCTTAAGAAGTGAAGGAGCTGTATTTCCTGCTATAGAATTATACAATGTATTATCTAAACTAAAAGCAGACGATAGATATAAAAAACTAGGCACACCTGGGACATTATTTGAAGAAGAAGGCAAGATTAGATTTAGACCTGATTTAGAGAATAAACTATACCCTATGAATAAGTATCCTCATAAATCAAATGAACCTCAAGTAGGGTGCCCCGTAGTGTACCAACATCCACCAGAGATAATACCTCATGGGCTCTATAAAATAGGGCTTGACCCAGTAGCTTTTGATAAATCAGGAAGTAAATCTTTAAATTCAGCTTATGTGTACAAAACATACCAAAAATTTGAATATGGATATGATGAAATTGTTGCGGAATACACGGGGAGGCCTGATAATATTGAGATTTATAACAGGAATCTCGAATTACTTTCGGAATACTTCGGAGGAGCAGAAATCATGTTTGAGAACGACAGAGGTGAAGTGTTGTCGTACTTCAAAAGACGTGGTAAAATGCACCTGCTCGCAAACCAACCAGACAACGTAATCTCAAAAGTAATTGAAAACTCATCTGTAGCACGAATTAAAGGGTGCCATATGAATGAACGTATGAAGGATGCAGGAGAGAAATTTATATTAAGATGGTTATGGACAGAAAGAGGTAAAAATGAAGACGGAACTAAGATCTATAATATGGACTTACTTCCAAGTCCAGGTTTAATTGAAGAGTTAATATCATATCATAGAGAAGGAAACTTTGACAGAGTTATGGGATTTATGCAATTAATGTTTAGTGTAGAAGAAGAGTTCGGTAGAGAAATAAAGAAAGAGCCATATAAAAGTGATCCAGCTAAGTATTTAGTTGACAATATGAACATATTGTATAAGAAAAGAAGATAATTTTCTCTATATTTGCAGATTAGGGAGTAATTTATATTATAATCATGGGAGAATATTCGTTTCCACAACAAAGACTTACCACTAAAGATAAGCTTAAGAATAAAAAAGCTTGGGGTAAGAATATGATAGATGAAATTGATAGGTATGACTCCCTTGGATATGACGGTAGAGAAAATATAGATAGAAAACGCGCCAACTATGACTTATTTAATGGCGTACTTACTACATCAGACTTTGAATATGTCTGTAAACCTTACGGAGAAGGTGTAGGCGAAATGCCTGCAGAAATGAGGCATTATGATATTATGTCTCCTAAGCTACGTGTTCTTTTTGGCGAAGAAATAAAAAGACCTTTTAACTTTAAAGCTATTGCTACAAACCCAGATGCAATAACAGAAAAAGAAAGAGAAAAGACTCGCTTAATTCAAGAATATCTTCAACAGCAAATCCAGGCGCGTATACAGCAAAAATTAATGGAGCAAGGCCTTCTAGAGCAAGGAGCACCCGAAGAAGCACAAGATCCTGAAGCAATGCAGCAAAAACAGCAGCAGATTCAGCAGATTCAACAGGCTATGACGCCTCCAGAAATTGACGAGTACATGAAAAGAGATTACCAAGCTACTAAAGAGATAGCAGGTAATCAAATGCTTACTTATTTAAAGCATAAACTAAGCATAAGAGAAAAGTTTAATAAAGGCTGGAAGCATGCCCTTATTGCAGGAGAAGAAGTGTACTGGGCAGGTATTGTAAATGATGAACCTGAGATAAGAGTTGTAAATCCTTTATACTTTGAGTATGATAAGGACCCAGATCTAGATTACATCCAAGACGGCCAATGGGCTAAGTATATTATGCGGATGACTCCAGGATCTGTAGTTGACAGCTTCGGAGAATACCTCTCTGAAAAAGAAATAAAAGACCTGTACACCGATTCTTCCTTAGGTGGCAGCTCCCATCCTCTAGGCTCTGACGAATTCGGATACGACTATGACGACAACCTATTTGACTCAACTTTCTCTATGGAGGGGGATGGTGAACGTCCCACAGAAGGGTCATCTTATATTAGGGTGGTCCACTGTGAGTGGCGGTCATTAAGAAAACTTGGATTTCTCAAGACTCTTAATGAAAACATGGAAGAAGAAGAGATTATTGTAGACGAAACCTACACTCTTAATAAAAAAGCAGGGGATATTGAATTAAAATGGGAATGGATTCCTGAAATATGGGAAGGAACTAAAATAGGTAAAGACTTGTATGTTAATATACAAGCTAAACCTAATCAATTTAAAGACCTTGATAATTTATACACTTGCAAGCTAGGGTATGTAGGCCTTGCTTATAATAATCTGAACTCTGCCTCTGTTTCTATGATAGACAGGATGAAGCCTTATCAGTATCTGTACAATATTATAATGTATAGGTTAGAATTAGATTTAGCGTCCGATAAAGGAAAGAAGTTTCTTGCCGACATTAATCAAATTCCATCTTCTCTAGGAATTGATATGGAAAAATGGCTTTACTATTTCGATGCAATGGGAGTTGCATGGGTAAACCCTAACGAAGAAGGGCAAAGAAATAAGCAAAGCAACTTTAATCAGTGGCAAGCTGTAGACCTTACAATGTCTCAAACTATACAGCAAAAAATTCAACTACTTGAATATCTAGAAGTACAATGTGGTGAAGTATCAGGTGTTACTAAGCAACGAGAAGGCCAAGTGGGCCCTAACGAATTAGTAGGAAACACTCAACAAGCTGTTGTACAATCTTCGCATATTACAGAAGAATGGTTTTACTTACACAATAGACTAAAGGCAAATGTTCTTGAGGCGCTTATAGACACAACTAAGGTCGCGTGGGCAGGCAAGTCTCTTCAGAAAATACAATATGTATTGGATGATATGACCACTCAAATGCTTACAGTAGATCCGCCAGATTTAGTAGAATCTAATTTTGGAATATTTGTTTCTGATTCTGCAAAAGATCAAGAAATTTACATGACTATGAAGCAACTTGCACATGCTGCTCTTCAAAATCAGCAAGCAGAACTATCAGATGTTATCAAAATGCTTACTACTGAATCTACTTCTGAAATTAAAGTTTTACTTGAGAAATCTGAAGATAGCAAGAGAAAAAGAGAAATGGAAATGCAACAGCAGCAACAACAAGCTCAAATGCAGCAAACACAAGCTCAGCAACAGATTGAAGCTCAAAAACTTGAAATGGAAAGATATAAAATTGACCAGGACAATGCCACTAAGATTGCTGTAGCAGAAATAAACTCTTTCCGTAATCAAATGGATCAAGATTCAAATGATAATGGAGTGCCTGACCAGCTAGAAATTGCAAAGCTTAAAATGGAAGCTGAAATGAATAAGCAAAAAGCAAACATAGAAACCCGAAAGCTTGATTTAAAAGAAAAAGAAGTTAAGCAAAAAGAAGCTATGGATGAGAAAAAGCGAAAGCACGAGAAAGAAGAAAAAGCGAAAGACAGAAAGGCTGCTGCAGCAAAAAAACCTTCCAAGTAGATGGTGCGATATAGCACCAAAAAAGTGTAACTGTAAAGATGGCTATTGCGAACTAGCAGGCAAAGACTTTAAAAAGGATGTATAATAATATACTAAATAATCTTATAAACGGATATGAAGACGGAGGAGAGACTGATCCACCTATGTCACATAGGGATAGTGTAGCGCATCAAGTTAACAAGATACTTCAATACGAACAATTACAAGGGGGGCCAGGAGGAAGACCTTTGCCTTCTTATTCGGACCCTAAGTATAAATCAATGCTTATGGATGATATTTTTCCAGAAGTAGATAAAATTATGCCTAATGCTTCTGCCATGGAAAAGGGAGAAGCAATGGATTATGTGTTTAATGCAGGATGGGATAAAAGTAATAAGAAAATAAAAAGAGATCCAAGGTCATATGCTTTGCAGGAGTATTATAGAAAATATTCTCCTTCTAACTTAGATAAAGATGGTAAATGGGCTGGCAGAAAAGGTGCGCCATATACTTTTGATGCTGAATATGACAGAACTATAGGTAAACTTCCTGAAAATGAAAGAAGAGTATTAATGAATAAAGGTAGAGATTGGTACTATCAAAACATTAATACAAAACCTGATGGCTCTCCTAGTGATAATTATAAAGACACTTGGTACGGTAGAATTTGGAATACAAATGATTTTTCTGAATTTAATCCTAATAATCCAAAATTTAGAAATGGAGGAGAAACTGATCCACCTGTTAATAGTGTTTTTCCTTCTGAATATTTTCCTAGACAAATGTACAAAGAGTCTACTTTTAGACCAGAGGCTGTTTCCCCTAGAGGAGCTGAAGGATTAACTCAGTTTTTGCCTGGAACATTTGCTGAGCTTATTAGAAAAGGAAAAATTCGTAAAGGAGCTTCTATAAAAAATGCAGATGATGCTGTAGCAGCCCAAAGAGTCTATATGAATGAACTGTATAACAGACCTTGGAACACTAAAGAAAATCCTATAGAAGCAGTTAGATTAGCAAAAGCTTTAGCTGCTTATAATATGGGGCCTACTAGTTTATTAAAGAATTTAAATAAACAAAAAGCAAGAGAGGTAGATATATACCGTTCTATGGACTGGATAGAGAATCTACCTAAAGAAACCAAAGATTATGTAAATTATATTACAGGAGCAGGGTTCCCTAGTGATGACGATTACTTAAAATATGAAGACGGATATAAAAGACTTTTAGAGCTCCCAAAGCATAAATATATTAAAGATATATATGCAGACGATATTAAAGAATTGCCGATAGCTAATCCTTATATCCGACCTTGGTATGAAGGGAGACCTATGCTTGGAAACTTTAGATCTAAAAAAGAAGACGGAGGAGATATAGATAAAGACCCAATATACTCTTCTGTGGGTACGCATGAAATAAATGATCCTAATATAGAGTACATTAGAAGTAGAAAAAGATACTTACCTAAAAATCTTTCTCAAATAACAGATAGTGAAAGCCTATGGAAAGCACGAGAAGGGTATTATAAAGACGCATATAATTCTCCGTTAACAGATGACGAACGGGTTCTTTATGATATTTGGTACCCAATGGCAGTAGATTCTGCATTAGTTAATCCTATGGATCATGGTGTATATGACATTCCTGGATTTTGGCAAAGTGGCCAATGGAAAAACAAAGACGGCAGAGGCCATGGCACAGACACATACAAAAAACCAAATCATATTACGTTTTCTAACGAATCTAAATGGAGTGCCCAACAAGGAGGAAGCCCTTTTGAGGGGGGTACCTGGGACAGAGAGGGTAGTTTTATTCCTGGAAAGAATAATTTTTACAGTAATGAAGAAATTAACTTTGAATTTGATAGAGAAAGAGAATACTGGAAAGGTAAAGGAATAAAAAACGCAGTACCAGAACATTTATATGGAACTTTTCCTATGCTTAATACAAAAGAAGAAGTAATGCTAGATAATACTGAAGTAGATAATACTTTAGTTCCTGATAAATTCTTTAATATAGAAGAATAAATATAGATAATTAATATATCTTTGGCTATAGAAAATTTTATTAATCACTTAGCATAACAAAAACTGTTATGTTTTTAATACAAAACTAATTATATTTGTAAACTAATTTTAAACAATGACTCAACAAGACAACTTAGACGAAAAGCCAATCACAAACGCTGACGCGCCTTTAGATGCAATGTGGGACATAGATGAGGGAAACCTTGATGACTTAATTACTACTAACCCTAATCAAGATAAAGATCCTGTATTAGGAGGGCTAGAAATAGAATCAGAAAGTGATGACCTTTTAGGACTGAATGAAGATACTGAAAAAGGATCTGATTTAGACGTTGATAAAAAAGAGAAAGAACCAACTAAGGAGGAAGAGGAACTTCCTGAATTGGATATAGAAAATTTTGACACCCCTGAAGCCAAAGAAGACGAAGAGGGTGAAGAAGAAAAAGAAGAAGCCCCAAAAGCTTCAGAAGAAGAAGAAAACGAGTTTTCAGTTTTTGCAAAAATGCTTGCAGAAAAAGAACTTCTAGATATAAACGAAGAAGAATTTGAAGCTACAGAAGAAGGTCTTATGGACGCTTTTGCAGGAACAATAGAATCAAGAGTTAAAGAAGAACTTGATCTTTTTCAAAAAGGATTACCTAATGAAGGTAAAGATCTGCTTAGACATCTTATGTCGGGCGGAAGAGTTTCCGATTTTGTAGACACTTACTCTGCTCCAGATGTGATGAGTCTAGAAGTTCGGGGAGACTCTAATACTGCTGTTGCTAATCAAAAAGCAGTATTGAAAGAGTTTTTAAAATTACGTGGAGATAACATGAATGAAATTGAAGAGACTGTTCAAGATTACGAAGATCTCGGTAAATTAGAAAAGCAGGCGGCTAAGGCACAAGAAAGGCTTTCACATTATTATGAATCTCAAAAACAAAATCTTGCAGCTCAGCAACAGCAAATTAATACTCAAAGAGAAGAGCGCAGGAAAGAAGTTATTACAAATATTCAAGACAAAGTATCTAACTCTGCAGAAATTAAAGGATTCCCTTTAAGCAGAAAAGTTAAAAAAGATCTTTTGTCTTATATGACCGAAACTACTTCTAAAGTAGAAGGTCAAGACGGACCTCAATATGTAACTAAATTTCAAGCTGACGAAATGAATGCCAGCCAAGATGTTGACGATTTCATATTACGGGCTTATTTACGCATGACTAATTTTAGTCTAGATGGAGTTAAGAAAAAATCTAAATCTGATCTTTCTTCTAAATTAAGAACCCAGTTACAGCATAGCAAGAACCGAACAGGTACTCAAGCTAAGTTTGGTGGAAATAAGAAGCCAGGTGGAAAACTCTCTGAGAGTTCTGCTTGGAATGAACTATAAACTAAATTATTAATTTAAAATTATTTAAAAATGAGAGCACAATCAAAATTAGCCGTCCTTACGAGGCCTATGCATGCTAATTTTACAGAGGTTAACCACCTAGGAGCTGCATTCATGGCTGAGCCGCACAAATTTGATAAAGTGCTCACCAGAGTTTTTACAGCATCTCGAATGGCGGATAACCCTCTATTAGCAATGACAAAAGGAATGGGACGTACTTCCGAAATCGAATCTTTCGATTGGGAGTGGGAACTTATGGGATCTTCTACTCGACCATTGGTAGCAACTGCTGCTGCTTCTGGAAGTGGAATTACCCTTTCTGAAATTACTTTAACACTAGATGAAGACTGGTTCAAGCCTGGAGACGTTATTTCTCCTGCTGCTGGAACAGCTCGTCAGCTAGTTCGTATTCAATCTGGCCCAGTTGCTGCGTCAGGTCCTGGTGTGGGATACGAGTATGTTTGTCGTCTTATGGGAGATGACCAACTTGCAGCTCTAAGTGCTGCTGCACAACTTGCAGGTGTACAATGGAGTAAAATGTTTTCTGTGTATGAAGAAGGTGGTGACCAGTCTGGTTCTACTACATACGCAATGCCAATGAAACTTCGTTCTAATCTATCTACGTATAGAAAAGAATATTCTGTTACTGGCGATGCTGCTAATCAATCTTTGGTTGTTGCATTGATGGACGCTAACGGAAAAGTATACAAAGACTATAAGTGGTTGAAGTATGCTGAAGCTGAGTATTGGATTCAGTGGCACAAAGAAAAAGAAAGAGGTCTATGGTATGGACAATCTCAATCTTCTGTAGCAGGAGCTAATGGACGTATCGCACGTACAGGCCCAGGTGTTCAGGAGTTACTTGAGGATTCTCACGTACACTATTATAATACTCTTACTGAAAAGCTTATCCGAGAATATCTTCTAGATATCTTCTTTGGACGAGTTGATATGTCTAACCGAAATATTGTTGCGTACACAGGTGAGTACGGAATGCTTGCATTCCACCAAGCTATGATGAACGCTTCAGCTCCTTTCTTGACTGTTGATTCCAAGTTTATTGGAGGATCAGGAAACAACTTGGAGTTCGGTGGTCAATTTGTTAAGTATAACGGTCCTAATGGAATTACTCTTACACTTCGTCACAACCCAGTTTATGATGATCGTGAGATTAATCACATCTACCACAGTGAACTTCAAGTACCAGTTGAATCTATGCGATTCACATTCCTTGACTTCGGTGGTAAAGGTGGCGAAAGCAACATTAAGTATGTTCACAAGAAGAGTGGATATAAACTAGGATATGTATCAGGTCTTCAAACTCCTTATGGAGCTAACAAAGGCGGAATTATGTCAAACGCTAAGGATTCTTACACTATGATTGTTCACGATCAGTGTGGTGTTCAGATTGATGATGTAACTCGTTGTGGAGAACTGATTCTAGCACAGAATTAATAACCAATTTTACGTAAATAATGACTAAGAAAACAACTTTAGTATACGTAAAACCAATCATAAAGGAAAAATGGCACGGTCTAGATAAGCTAGGTCGTGCCAAATTCCAGGGAACTTACGATACCTTAATGGCATTGTACGACCCGAATCTCGGACGTTTGGCAACAGGTTTGGAACCAGATGATGAGAAAAGACTAGGCCAGTCTTTAGGTACAGATTTAACGTCATCTTCTCAAAATGAATATTGGGAAGACTTTAAGATAAAACTTGAAGACAAGACAATGATCTTTGATATTATCAAGCCTATAGATGAACTTCAAGTTAAAATGATGAAAGCAAGCAACATGGTTGCAAACTCTCAAAAAGAATACTCTGAAGGAAAATGGCCAACCGCAAAGTATGTTATTTATGACGAGAAAGACGAAGTAGAAGCAGAAGCTAAGGAGATTGAAAAAGAAGCCAAAGCAATGCAACTATTTACAAAACTTACTCATCAAAAACGATGTGATTTGCTTAAAGTATTTGGTAAGGCAGCTAGTGGAATTACTGAAGAATTTTCATACACTAATCTTTATAAGGTTATGAATGATAATCCTACTAAGTTCATTAAGGTTGCTTCTGAAAAACCTGAAAACATTAAGGTAAAGGCTCTTGTCTTTGATCTTGAACATAAAGGAATTTTCAGACGCAAAGGAACTGCTTACTTATACAATGACCAACAAGTTGGTTTTGATTTTGAAGATACTGTATTGAATCTTCTTAATCCTAAGCAACAAGAAATGTTAGTTAAACTAAAAGGTGACCTAGAAGCAAGATCTTAATATGACTGTTCAAGATATGCATTATGACTTTAAATTCAAGCTGAACAAGTTGGACAGCTCTGATTATAGCAACTTTCAGATTCCTGAAATAGATTGGCTATTAAATGAGTCTATGTGGGTATTTTTAAAACAGAAATATGGAATTAATAATTCTAAAAGACAAGGCTTTGAGGTTACTCAAAAAAGGATAGACGATTTGAGGAACTTAGTAATGAAAAATATTTCATTGCCAAGTTCTCAAGTTGTTCTTGACCCAATTTCTTACGAAGCTACATTGCCAGATGACTATATATTTTCTATACGTCTTCAGGCAGATCTCTCTAAAGAGACTTGTAGTGTTGTTAGAAAAAGTGTCTGTGTTCAGACACAACATGATGATTTAAGTAGGGTATTAAAAGATCCTTATTATGGGCCCAGTTTCGATTGGGAAGAAATACCAGTAGTATTTGGTACAACAGGCAACACAGTAGCCGACTCTGATAAGGTATTTGGATATACGGATGGTACGTTTGTCGTTGACAATTTTATCATAGACTACTTAAGGGCGCCTAAGAAAATATCATTTCCTGAAGGTGTTCCTGGAGGAGAATATAAATATCCAGATGGTTCTGTAACAGATGTAAATCAAGACTGCGAATTGCCAGAGCATGCTCACAATGAGATAGTTGATTTAGCTGTACAGATAGCAGCAGGTAATATAGACCATCCAGGTTATCAATTAAAAGCTGTGAAAACGGCACAGAATGAATAACAATTAATTTATAAATTTTAAAATATAGAAAACATGGAAAGACCTGTTGAATGTGTCTTGGTAGCTGCTGATACTGGTGGTGTTACCGCAGAAGACCAAACACTTGCACAATTTTTAGCTACTGGCACTGCTGGTGAGTTAGCTATTTTTAATGCTGATACGCATATTGCGTCATTAGCATCTGGAATACCTGCTCGTCATTACTACGCTGTTAGAGTAAGCGCAACTGAACTTAGAAAGTCTCCGACTTTTAGTTCTGCACCTACTTATTTAGCGTCAGGAACTGGTACACCTGAAGTAGCGGGAGTAAATACAATTTCATCTTTTGATGGAGATTGTGAAACTGAGTATATTATTAAAGTACGATTGGAGTCTGAAAAGATTTTTCAATCTTACGGATACCAAGATCTAGTAAAAACTTATTCTTACGTAACTCGATGCTGTTCAGATGCATGTGGATGTCCTGACGGAGCCTCATGGGATGTAGCTATGGGAATTGCTAAGCAAGTTAACGATGATCGTGAAAATCGAATGCTTTCTCCGATGGATTATACTTTAGGATACGCAGAAGCTACAACTACAAGTCCTCTTGTAGAGGCAAATCACTTTAGTGAAACGGGAGCTGCTATTACTCAAGGATCTAAAGAAATTGTATGGCCTGCTACAGGTGGTACTGCTGCTAATAAAGGAGACTACGGTTCTAACGTGCCTATTGTTGTAGGAGATATGGTAAGAATTAAGCCTGCTGGCGGAGTTGTTGCCCTTACTGACGGTGTATATAGAGTAGAGGCTGTTGCAAATATTGGAGCACATAGTGCTACTTTAACTTTGGATCGACCTTGGCCACATGCTTCTTTTACTGCAGACGCTGACGGTGATACTGAAGTAATTCCTAAAGCAACTGCTGAAGCGGCTGCGGATTCTACTTGGGATATTCTAATTCCTAATGGACTTCACGAAACGCCTGCTGTGGGAGCATTTGCTGCTATTGCTGGTGTATTTAACAACAACCTAATTACAGCTCATATTGGACTACTAGGTGGTTTTGACTGTAACGGTACTGTTACTTCTACTGCTAATATTACTCCTAGTGGGCAAGATTGGCAAGTTTCTCAATTGGAACTTAAGTTTGGTAAGAATGCTATTGGTGCGGGTAATCGACCAAGCCCTTACCGTACTCCATTCCCATTGAGTCAACTAGGAGCAAATGAGTCACTTACTGTTGCTGGAACTGAGTATTATGTACTATCAATAACTTATGCTAATGGACATGAATCTGCTGGCACTATAGTTAAGTCACCTTATGTTGTACGATTGTGTATTGCAGATGGAGCCGTTACTACATATAATAATGTAGTTACTGCAATGACTGCTGGTTGGAATGATATTACAGGATCAATTAATGCTGATGGCATAATCCTACAAATGTAATTGTAGTTAGTTTTAATTCAAGGAGGGGGCTTTGTGCCCCTTCCTTTAATTATTTTATCAAATGTGTACAGGTATTCAATTTTCAGAACTTAATGGTAATGTAAATATCCAAATAGATTCTGGTTTTCGGTTTATTAATACATTTTCTCCCTCACTAGGGGTGCAGAACCACAGTTCCTGTGCGCCTGCGAGCCCTATAGAATTACAAAATGTAGCTCCAAATGAAGAGATTACAATCTCTGGAATATATGGGACTCCTACACTTGCCCAAGGTACGGGTACTTTAAATTGGGAAAATGGATTAAACTGCGGAGAAGAAGAAATACCTAGAGACACAAGTATATATTTCTTTTATGATAGAAGCTCATTATCTGACCAAGAGGTTATTGCGGCAGGCCAAGCCGCTAAAGCGTGGGTAGATAGCATAAACCATATTGGACGAGTTTTTCATATTCAAATAACAGGAGGAAGATGGGTCCAGTGGGCAGAGTTTCCTAAGACTGGTATGTTTGGAGGTTTGTTTGGAGATAGTAATCAAACTACAACTTCATCTCAAGGTAATATAGGAAACGTAATTAATTATACAGGTAATGGTACACCTGCAAATCCTTATCAATTTAATTTAGATGTTTCTGCAGGATTATACCCTTCAAATGAAACAGGTATATTATGGGATGAGGCTAATATAATTGCAGGTAATGTTTTTGGTGACCCTTTAAGTTCAGGAGTAATTTATGATGGATCTGTTCCAGGAACATCAGATTTAAGATCTAATAGTAGAAACGTATTAGTTGTAAATCTGTTAAATGAAGCTCAATCTGATGCTCGTACTCGTGCTGCAAATGGCGGAATAGGAGAGGCAGATTATCATAGTGTAGGTCCTGGAAGTCAAAGCTATACTGATTTAGGGGTAGTTACAAAAGAAAATTGGGGAGATGGGTCAGATATTTCATCAGGGTGGCCTACTCAAATAATTCCAATTTTACCAGGTTCTGCAAACAATAATATTCAAACTATATATCAAGCTTCTGCAAATACTGCTTTAACATATAGAAATGTTGATTTACATTTTACACAAGCTTCTTCAGAGTACATATATAAAACTGGATATTTTGAAGCGTGGAAACAGTCTGGGTTTTATACTGGTTCAGATCCTTATAACGGATCTGTTAGGCCTACAAAAATGGAAGATGAAATCCAGTTTAACGGCAGTACAGGATTTACAGCATCATGGGAAAGAGACTATAGAAGATTTGTTTTCCTATATGATAATTATAAGCAAGGATACACAGGCACTTCTTATGTAGAAGATGTTGCAGACGGGTTTACAGTTAATTTTATTACATATGCAGTAAGGCCTACTAATATAGGAGCTCACCATATAGCTTTCCCACTTCACGTAGTAGGAGCTATTACAAACAATGCTACATATACAAACTCAAGTAATGTAGAAGTAACTGTTACAGGAGGAACTATAGAGCAATCTAGTTTACCAACTAACGGTATTATTTCTGATTTAACTGATGGAGTAGTTACAACACTGACTCCTTTAACTTATATATCTGAAGATAACATACTAAATGGTCAAAATCCTTATTTTGATAATAGCTTAGGAAAGCTTTCGCAATATCAATGGGGATATAATGTAGATCAAGATGTTAACTTGCTTAGTACGGGAGCCCCTAGTAATTTTCCAGCATTTTTTAACGATGATTTAAATTCTTATTTAACAGCAGGAACATGTAATAATACAGATTGCTTAAAAATTAGTGTAATAGATGAAACCTCAGGGCAGGTTGTTCCTAATTTTGAAATATCGCTGCCTGGGTCGCCTTTAAGTCCATTAATTACAGATGTTAACGGAGAGGTATTTTATCCGTCACTTCCTTCAGGGTCTTACAGTGTAATGGACTGTTATCAATTTAACTCTTTAGGAAGTTGTATAAATTGGAAAATGGTTTTGGCTGTACAAAGCTGCTCTTATTCAGCAAGTGGCTACTCTGCATGTACTGACCCTACAGCATGTAATTATGATCCTGAGGCACAATATGAAGATGGATCTTGTTATTTTTCTGATTGTAATGGAGATTGTGACGGCACAGCTTTTATAGACGATTGTGAAAATTGTGTAGGGGGAAATACTGGGCTAGAAGCAAATTATGCAAAAGACGAATGTGGAGTATGTAATGGTGGTAATATAAACATTGACGAATGCGGAGAGTGTTTTGGAAATAATTCTGAATGCGCGGGATGTACAGACCCAACATCTAAAAACTACGACCCAACTGCAATAATTGATGATGGATCTTGTAGTTGTTCTGTAGAATATTACGAATGTATTCTTAAAGAAATGGCTAAAACAATTGTAAAAGATTGTTCTGAAAAATGTCACGGAACAAATTGTGAAGATTATAATTCTTCTTTATACGAAGACTTTAGAACTATAGATAGTTTGCTTACACAAGTAAAAACTTATAATTCTGGAATATGTTCTGAATCTTCTAAAGAAATAATAATAGAGGCTATTAAAACTATTGAATTATTAACTTCTGATTGGAATTGTTCTAATTGTAAAAACTGTTAAAAATGTCTTGTACTTGCACATGTTATAAAGAAGGCGTACCGTATTCGTGTAGCTGTCCGTGTCCTGAGGGAAAAGATAGCACTACTAGTTATACAGAAAAAGCACTAAATAAAGCAAAAGAAGAAAAAGCCGCAGCAGATGCAAGAACTGTAGAATATGAAAAAGGCCTAAAAGAAATTAAAGAACTTTCTGATAAAATTACAGACAAAGAAATAGACTACGTTAAGACTATTTATGATGCTTATTCTGATGGTATTCCAGAAGACATTTTAAAAACCCTTCAAGATAGATACGGAAAAAAGGTCATTGACAAAATGATTAGTGTATTTTCTGCTACTACACTTCCAGTTCCTGAACTTCCAATAAGTAGTTTTACCTATGGAGGCACCACTTATGCAGCAACGTCTGTAAATCTAAAAAGTGATTCAGAAATAACTACAAGAAGCCCTGTTGACCAATGGGGGGTTGCTTGGGTTTATTGCTCAGGAAATGAATGCCTTGCAGCTAATATGTTTTTTGGAGATAAAGTTCAATCATTTGGAATCTTTAGCCAATGGATTACTGATAATGCAGCAAATGTATGGATATACGAAACATATCACCCAGTTAATTCCCCGCCTAGTGGAATAGGGCAGGGTGTTTCTCTGCAAGACGCTCTTAATGCATGTGCAGCTCAATGTGGTGTTCCGCAACTAACTGATTGTGATAATCTACAGTTTACACTTGCATATACTCAAAATGAAACAATAGACGAATTCGGAGTAGGCCAACAAGACGCAATTATATCAGTTAATATTTCTTGGGTTTTAGGGTTCCCTAATACAACATTACCTATTGTTCAATTAGAGGACTCCACAACTGGGGCAGTACTTGAGGAAATATATGACGTAGATTTACCTGCAACTAATATAACATTTACAGGATTATCCCAGGGATACTATGAAGTTACAGTTCCTTCTGCGTTTTTATTGCCTTCAGGTAGTAATATTACAGATCCTCCAATCTCAATATTCAATTGTCACGCAGGCGTAAATTACACAGTTACAAAGGATATTCTTCCTCCTATTGAGGGATGTATGGATCCAAATGCTTGTAATTACAACCCAGACGCTACGATTCAAAGGAGTCCCGCATCTTGTTTATTCGATGACTGTGCTGGAATATGTGGTGGAGAAGCATATTTAGATGAATGTGGTAATTGTGTAGGAGGAACACAGAATCCTGGAAACCTGCCATGTGAGCAAGATTGTGCAGGAGTATGGGGAGGGTCGCTTCAAATAGATGAGTGTGGAAATTGTCTAGACCCACTAGATAGAAGATGGAATGCGGAATGTACAGACTGTACAGGAACTATTAATGGCCCACATTTAATAGATATTTGCGGCAATTGTAATGACCCTAATAATCTTACTTTATGGAATGCAGAATGTACTGGATGTTTAGATAAATGTGCTATCAACTATGACCCTAGTGTTGTCCAAGGATGTACTGATTGTTGTTTACACTTAGACTTTAAAGTTAACTGTACCTGTTCCGAATCAACTAATACACCTTCTATTACGGTGTATTTATTCCATCCGCAAGGAGGAGTAAATAAACTTATAGGAGGAACAATTAGTTATGGAGATACTATAGTTACTATACCTAATGGATCTACATATATTACAGATCAAACATCAGATGGGCAATACTATAGTTATTTAACTGTAGATCTGGGAACTGCAGGAACTGAAGTTGTTGATGGTATTTATACTTTGCAATATGACAGTTTAATCTCAACTGATGGAGGTGGGAAGTTTTTAACTCCGTCAACAGGTATTCAGATTAAAAAGTGCGACATGGTTTTGTGCAGCATTGAAAGCAGTCTTCAGAAATACATGAAAGACATAATTTTAGCTAATAAGTGTTGCGATTGCGATGCACTATCAGACACATACTATAAAGCCTGGACTCTATATAGAGCATTAAAAATTACTTCTACATGTGGTATAGATAGTCATGTAGATGGCACTATAAAACAAATTAATGCTCTTATAAAAGATATAAAAAACAATATATGTAATAAATGTTAATATCATGGCGCAAGTAGGACATAATCTATATACAACAGAAGCAGAAGCTACAGCAAGAGGTAATGAGTTAGGCTGTAAATCTGTAAGCGCTAACTATCATAGTATAGTTATTGAAGATGTTACTTATTATATACCATGTGAAGACGCAGATACCTATACAAATAAAGCAGGGTATTCGTTAGTTCCTGAAGGATGTAGCACTTGTTGTGATTGCACAATAGATCAGTTGGCGCTAATTAAAATGTGGAACTGTACATATGTAAAATTAACAGAAGCTTTTTTAAATCAATCTTATTATGGGGATAGATGTTTAAAAGATACTACAGAAAAATTACATCTTTTTAATAGTTTTTTCTGGTTATTTCAAACTAATAACGCACCCACATACCCTTTAAATAAATATAAAGGAGATGGGTATTGTAGCACTAAATTAATGGATACTTTTTCACATACTATATGTCAAGAAGTAACATGTGATATGCTTTATAAGTTTGATGAACTTATAGGTTCTTGTTGTTTACTGCAAGAAAACGAACCACTAACTTATTGTGAATTAAATAGTATGGGTTTATGGGAGGTAAATCATAATAATATAGGATACCAATTAAATAATATTGTTAAATACGGAGATAAATATTGGAGAAACATTGATCCCAATAATACTAATACACCCTCTTTAGGTGTTAATAGTGGGTGGGTAATTTGTGGGGACCCTCAAATAGAAAATACTCCACCAATTGACCCAGAAGAACCCACAGATACAAGTGGAAGCCCCACAGGTACAAGTAATGAAATAGACCCTATTAGAACTTAAATACTTAAAAATTATGCCAGGACTAGGAATATCAGGAGGAGGATCAGGAGGAAGCTCAGGAGGTGGAGGCACCTGCACATCAAGAGCTTGGGTACGAAACGCAGATTGGTTGGCTATGCCTGACTTGACAGATGGAGATAATATTATCTACGTTTTAAGTGCAGTAAAAGACGGGGTTAATAACTTCTTTTCGTTTACATCAACCCTAACATCAGGAACGTATGAGGTTGATTTGTACAATGATAGTACAACGGTAACTACTCACTCTGCTGGACAAGCGGATTTTAATCTTGATTATTCAAAAGGAACTGCCGAAATCACAACAGACGGTAACGCTTACAAGCAAGTAATTACTAAAATCACAGGTAACTTTTTGTACCCATCATTTTACGCAAAGCAAGCAAGTATAAGTAATGCAGCTATGTCGGGGATTTTGTCGGTAAAAATAGCAAGCCAAACAATAACAACTTTGACGAATTGTTTTTTCAGCTCCTATGCTCAGGTGCTACATAACAGATTAGAAGAGCTTGAGTATGTAGGAACTTGTAATGCAGCTAACATCAGAAACCTTGTTGGAAATTGTAAATCAATCGGAAAAGTAACGGGAAATTTCTCTTCGGCTACAAGTCTTCAACAGTCATTTACTGGCAGTTCAGATGTCAATACTGACGATATGGACATAAATAAAAGTGCTGGATATTATCGTCAAACTTTTAATTCTTCTGCAATCAGACAAATATTCAATCAAAACTTTTTTAAAGGTGCTACCGATTTTAATCAAACATTTGCAAATGCGTCTTTTCTAACATATATGGGGACTCCCACAACTCCGTTAGATTTTACGGGAGGGGTTGCCATGACCCAAGGTTTTTTGAACTGCACAGGGTTAATTCACGCTTACTTTCAAAATTGTGTTCCTACATCTCTTTCGGGGACGTTTCAAAATTGTAGTTCTATTCAAACAATTTCAAGCATTGATTGCACGAACCTTACCAATTCAACCAACGCATTCAAAAGTTGTTTTTCTTTGGAAACTTTAGAGATGTCAAATATGGGAATTTCGTTTAGTTTAGAAGATTGCAACTTTAACCAAGCTGGACTTGTGAATGTGTTTAACGACCTTCCAAGTGCTACGGCTACTATTACCGTAACTGATAATCCTGGTACTGGAGATTTAACTGCTGCAAATTTATTAATTGCCACCAACAAAGGGTGGACAGTAACAACATAAGACATGAGTTTAAAGATACCTGAACAACCAGCTTTCTACAAGCAAACAATGAAGCCTGAAGAGTATTGGGCGGTAGGACTTCATAAGGTAATCAATACAAAGTACGAGTTACTGATTGAA
>Ga0209337_1000720_pt1 | contig 26679 bp, 20 predicted proteins | sample LinPmetageLP53_FD_184044 | JGI IMG/M metagenome (GOLD analysis project Ga0209337, IMG submission 184044) | Marine viral communities from the Pacific Ocean - LP-53 (SPAdes) (version 2) | ecosystem: Environmental > Aquatic > Marine > Oceanic | place: Pacific Ocean | collected 2010-02-08 | reverse complement strand
GGTAATATGGCTTTTAGTAATTTAGCTATGACTGGTGATTTCTTTGGTACGTTACCTTATGAAATTACAAAACATTTTACAAAAGGAACAGCAGCCTTATCAGATTGTACATATAACGACGACTGTCAAATAATATTTAGTACAAGTGGTGGTACGTTACCAACACTTAAGGATGACGTAATGAATTACTTTAGTACTAGTTTATCTGGTCCAATAATTAACCCTAGTTCTTGTTTAAGTGGTATGACTAATAGTGGGGGTACAAATAATGGAGCTGTATTCCAGTACGGATACATTCCAAATTACATGACTCAAGCTGCTACAGCTACAACCTTCAATACTTTATCTGCAACTGGAACAACACAAGTATATAATAGATTAGGTTCGGTAGGTCTTAATGATGACTATAGAAATGATGCGTGGTACTACGGGTTATTTGAATATACTGGTGACACAGCTTGTTGCACCGGAACAACCTACTCTGGAGTATCGTTCCAAATATATAGTTCAGGTTCATCCGTAATGGATTTATCGGCGTGTAGTAGAAGTTCTAGTTATAGAACATCTACGGGTACTAGTACTAGTGTACCAGGATTTGTGGGGAGTGCGGTTACAGTCTATTCCGGTAACGCAATTGTAGATATGGTAACATATATGGGTGTCAAACCTTATGAAGCTTATGACAATGTAGTAATGATGACATTGAGGTCTAGAGGTTTAAGTGATTTAAATAGTGGTGGTCCAGTTTACGCTATTAGTGCAGACACAACAGATACTGGTAGTGACATGGTCGGTGGTGTACAATTTAATTGTACTGGACCATATTCTAAGGTATTAGAAAATCCTTTAGAGACTTTTGGGATTAGTGCAAAAACAGATGGAAACCAAACATTTACTTTCGCGGTTTCTATAGACGCTGGAAAACAAAATTACGCACCTAGAGTGTTTGGTACTACACCTTTTGATAAGAAACAAGAAGAAGTTCCAATTTTTGTAGAAGAAGTTTACCCAGGAATACTTAAAGATGGATATAGAAAAAATAAAATTAGAGGTTTACAGTGTTGTGTAAATTATAAACCAGCAGCAAGATTCAATAACGCTAATTTAAATTCGATAGGTTGGTACATGAACCAATGGCAAACACCAGAAACACCATGGGTAGTTTCAGAACTACAGGGTACTGACGTATTTAGATTATTTAAATTTGTATCAATTTCAGATGGTACATCAGCTAACAGAGAATATAAAGTGTCTATCATTAACCTTTCTTTCGAAAGAGGTGAGTTCGATGTTATAGTTCGTGATTTTTATGACACAGACGCAAGTCCACAAGTTTTAGAAAAATACACTAGATGTAGTTTAGACCCAACAAAAGTATCGTTTATAGGTAGAAAAATAGGTACTTCTACTGGTGAGTTTGAATTAAGGTCTAAGTACGTTATGTTATTCTTAGGTGAGGGAATGTTAGATGGGGTATTCACAGGTTCATTACCTTGTGGGTTCGAGGGTTACAACTTTAGAAGTTATGGAAATTGTGCTTTAAACCCATACATAGTTTATAAAACAAAATATTATACACCAGGTGAAGTAGTTTATGACCCACCTTTTGGTAGTGGAACAGGAAATAACCAAGTTAAAAGTGGTGGTGATAAAGTAACTAAAACTTACTTAGGTATTTCAGATACAATGGGAGCAGCTTACGATAATGATTTCTTCCTATTTAAAGGTAAAATAACACCATCTAATGTATGTACACAAAACACTGGTAGTGATTGGCCTGTATACACAACTGGTTTCCACATGGATTCTGGAGCGACAGTAGTTGTGGGTGGTGCTGGAAATTATATAGCGTGGTCAGGTACTAACTTAAATAATAAGAGTGTATTTGATTGTGGTGTTGCTGGGTTTAATCAAGAACCTACATTAAATACAGACCCTTACAAAAAAATAAGAAGTCGTAAATTTACATTAGCCCCTCACGGTGGTTTTGATGGGTGGGACATATACAGAAAAACAAGGTCTAATACAGACGACTATAAGATGGGATTAACAGGATTCTTAAATGGTTTCTGTGTTGACGTGGAATTCCCAACAGCAACTGGTAGTGGTACGTTTAAAAAATTAAGTACGACAGAATCGAATACTGATTATTACGCTTTTTTAAGGGGTATTGAGGAATTTTCTAACCCGGAAGCTGTTAATATTAATGTGTTCGCGACACCTGGAATAGATTATGTAGATAATTTAGGTTTGGTTAGTGAAGCTATAGATATGGTTGAGGATGATAGAGCGGATTCACTGTATGTTGTAACATCACCGGACTATAATATGTTTGTCCAAACTACTACTGACCCAGCTAATATGATTACACCTGAAGAATCGGTAGATAATTTAGAAGACTCGTTAATAGATTCTAACTATACAGCAACTTACTATCCGTGGATTCAAATAAGAGACGCAGCCAACAACAAACAAATATTTATACCACCAACAGCAGAAGTAATGAGAAACATAGCATTAACTGATAATGTATCGTTCCCGTGGTTTGCATCAGCTGGTTATACTAGAGGATTGGTAAACGCTGTAAAAGCTAGAAAGAAACTTACATTAGATGAGAGGGACACACTGTATGTTGGTAGGATAAACCCAATTGCTACATACAGTGATACGGGACCAATCATCTGGGGGAATAAAACACTTCAAGTTAGAGAGTCGGCTTTAGATAGAATTAATGTTAGAAGACTTCTTTTACAAACAAGAAAATTAATATCAGCGGTAGCAGTAAGATTAATATTCGAACAAAACGATGAAGTTGTTAGACAACAATTCTTAGATTTAGTAAACCCAATCCTAGACTCAATTAGAAGAGATAGAGGTTTAACAGACTTTAGAGTGGTTCTTTCCAACGACCCAGAAGAAATAGATAGAAATGAAATGAATGGTAAAATCTACATTAAACCTACAAGAGCTTTAGAATACATATTTGTTGAGTTCTTGATAACACCTACTGGGGCATCTTTTGAAGATATATAGTATTTATAACAAAACTTGATTATGAAATTTAATAAAAAAATGTTGGTGAAAACCCTAAACAAAAAATCTAATAGTGAAAAAACTTTTACTGATGGTAAAAAACAAAATATTATTATTAGTGAAGAACAGTTAGATAGAGTTTTAGGCACAATCCAAGAACAGTGGCAAGAAATAAATTTAGAAGAAGATGCTAAACCAGATTTTTTAGACCTTGATGGTGATGGTGATAAAAAAGAATCCATGAAAAAAGCGGCTAAAGATAAAAAAGAAATGGACGAAGGGGCAAAACCTGATTTTCTAGACCTTGATGGTGATGGGGATAAAAAAGAGTCTATGAAAAAAGCGGCTAAAGAGGTTAAAGAAGATTCTGGTCATGATGAAGCTATGAACTATGGTAAAGATGAAGGTCACGACGATAAAGAACTTTATGATTTAAAACATGATGGTGGTAGTGAAGACCATATAGATGACTTAGAAGATGATATGCACTATGACCATATACACGATACAAATAACATAGAAGAATCAAAAGAAGAAAAAGAAAGACTAATACGAGAAGACATCACAAAGATGAAACAAATAATAAAACCAATTTCAAAAATATAAAAATGAAAAAAATTACATTAAAAGAATCTGAGTTAGTAGATTTAATAGAAAAATTAGTTAAAGAAAATTTATCTAATGGCGTAGGTCAAATATTTCCATTAATGGGTACACCTTCCGCCAAATATAAAGAACTCCTTGAAAAGGATGATGTTGAGGAGGAGGATGACATGGATGAAATGGAAATGGATGAAATGGAAACCAAAGAAGGTCATAAAGGTTACAAAAAAATGGACCACGAAGATAGAGATGAGTTTGATGGTAGAAAATCTAGAGTTGTTGGTGTGGATTCAGACATTAGAAAACAAAGAATGGGCGAATCTAAAAAGAAAAGTTTAAAATTAACGGAAAGTCAACTTATTAATATTATAGAAAAAGTTATTAAACAAAGAAAAAAATAAGTTAAAGTTTATATTATATATTAAAAGGTCCTTATGGACCTTTTTCTATTTAGTAACATAAAGTTATAGAATATTTTTAACATACCCCATAAACCCAACATATTTTTTGGCTGTGTCGTTAAAAAAACCAAATATAACTAAATCACCACCAGATATGACAAGAAAACCGTCTTTTTGTTGTGATTTATCATAAAGAGTATACGTTGTATTAAAATAATCAGTGGACTCACCAGTTATTTTAAAAGACACGTCCTCAACACAGTTACTAGTTAAATCATTTCTATGTATAAAAACTTCACCATTAACAGTATCAACACTAAGTGTGTACAAATAACTAAGGGTTGGTTGTTGGTAATCTAAAGATTCCATAGGTTTTTTGGTCTCAATCACAAAACTTTTTTGATATAGTTGCATAGTTTGAGAGTTTACTATAATAGGTAAAAAGAACAGTAGTAAGGAATATATTTTTTTCATTTTAGTATTTTTTAAATTTAAGTTTAGAGTAGTATTTGTGGTTATATCCGTTTATATTTTCGTAACTTTCTTGGACATATACCATAATGATATTCTCCCCAAAATCAACAACCTCATATAGTATTGGTCTACCAGAACCACCAAGTAATAGGTAACCACCCACTAAAGGTTCAGTTACTGTAATATTACTTCCCGTAACAGATAACCCATAAGGTGTTAGACTGTCCCCATTTAGTACAAAATCACCCATACCTGGGATGTTTGGGGGTAGATTAAAACACCAAGACGTGGAGTTTCTAATGACAACCTCAAATTCATACATAGGATTACCATAACGTAAACTACTTGTGTCATTAACCATAAAGTGTGGTAATTCAGTAACTTCTAAAGTCTCCAGGTTTTCCATATACATCTTACCACCCTTTAATAACCAACAGCCATCTATAAATTCTTCGTTGTTTGGTTGTGATGGATTTTGTGTTGTTGGTTGGGAGTTATTACAAGGAATATAGAAGGGTTCTTTTTCACAAGACACCAACACTAGGACACATAATAGTTTTATAATATTTTTCATACTACAAAGATAAGTAATAAAAACGATTAAACCAAATTAATTGGTATTTATATTATATGTCACAACAAATATTAATAACGGAAAAACAATTAAAAATGATTGGGGTTATCTTGGATGAACAGAATAACTATATACGAGCTTATAGTTTTGATTGGGATGATAACATCCTTAAAATGCCAACAACAATAAAGATGTTAAAGAGGTCTGATGATGGTTGGGCACCCACAGAGGTTGGTACCGAAGAGTTTGCTATGGTCAGGGACAATAAAAACTATAAATTAGGAGAAGGAGCTTTTGATAACTTTATTAACGACGAGTCATTTTTATCTGATTTAGGGAAAGCACTAGAAACCAATTCTTTCGCTCCCTCTTTCGATAAATTTAAAGAGGCTCTAATCTACGCAAATCCAATATCCATAATCACAGCAAGAGGACACAACCCAACAGCCCTAAGAAAGGGTATGGACCTAGTTATATCCAATACTTTTAATGAAGAAGAATTAGGTAGGATGATTGATAATATACAACAAACTAACCCAGAATTAGACGGGGAAACACCGGAAAAAATATTAAAAACATATTTAGACTCACACGAGTATCACCCAGTAACATCTAAAATATTTACTGATAAGTTTGGTTTGGAGGGTGGTTCTGCCGCAAATCCTGAAGAAAACAAAAAAATAGCTTTAAGAGACTATGTGTCTAATATAGTTAAAAAAGTTTCAGAAATGGTATATAGTGGTACAGAAAAACTATCTGTGGGTTTTAGTGATGACGATTTAGGTAATATAAACGCTATAGTACCTTTTATTAAAGAGGTTTTACAAGTAGAATTTCCAGATGTAGATTTTGTTGTTTATGACACATCTGAAGGTGGGATGAATAAAATAGTACTAAAACAAGCAAATTAAAACATTTTTTTAATTACCCGTATATTTATAGGTATAATAAAAAAGTAAAAAAAAAATTAAAAAGATATGGCTGACTTATTGATGAAAATGCCTATACCTTATGAACCGAAGAAAAAGAATAGGTTTATTCTAAGATTCGACTCTTCTTTGGGAATTAACGAATGGTATGTAGAAAGTACTTCAAGACCACAGGTTACTATTAACTCTGTAGAAGTACCGTTTCTTAACACCTCTACTTACGTAGCTGGTAGATTTACATGGAACACAGTTAATGTGACATTTAGAGACCCTATCGGTCCATCCGCGGCACAAGCGTTAATGGAGTGGGTAAGATTACACGCAGAATCAGTAACAGGTAGAATGGGTTACGCTGCAGGGTATAAGAAAAATATAGACTTAGAGTTACTAGACCCAACCGGAGTAGTTGTGGAAAAGTGGATTATGCAGGGTACCTTCTTAACTGATGTTAACTTTGATAGTTTAGGTTACAGTGATGATGGTCTAGCGACAATTTCAGCTACATTACGTCCAGACAGATGTATATTAGTTTACTAATAAAATTTTTATAACTAAAATTAAAGTCCTCACACGAGGACTTTTTTTATGTCTAATTAAAGATGTTAATATCTCCCCCAACTAAAGACTTTACTTTAAATTAATAATTATATATTACTTAATGCGTAAATAATAATATATTATATAATTTATTACATAAAATAATAATTAATATATTTACAATATATAATATATAAACTAAATTAATAATATGCTAGAGGATAATTTAACACCAAATAACGATACACTACTACCTTATGACGTGGTTACTTTACCATCACAAGGAATATTTACTAACGGTAAAAAAACAGTGAAGGTAACGTATCTAAATGCTTCAGATGAAAATCTTTTATCTTCACAAGCACTTTTAAGTACTGGTAAATTAGTCGATTCTTTAATAGATAGAAAGGTTTTAGATAAAGATATTACATCTGGACAATTACCGTCTTGTGATAAAGAAGCTATACTAATATTTTTAAGAAATACTGCTTTTGGTAGTGAGTACGAAGTTGAATTGGTGGACAAAAAAACCAAAGAACCATTCAAGACAAAATTAGACCTATCTGTTTTGAGAACTAAAGATATTGGTGTTAAATTGGACACAAATATGGAGTTTGAGTTCTTACTAGAAAAATCTAATAAAAAAGCTAAACTATCTTTTATTTCACCACAAGACGAACAAAAACTAACAGAAATAAACGCTCAGTACAAAAATGACCCACAAACACCATACATGACTAAACAATTAGAAATGATGGTTAAAGAAATTGACGGTGTTAGAGATAGAATGACAATAGCACAATTCATTCAAACAATGCCTATTATAGACGCACAACAAATCAGGAAAGTTATCAGAGATAACACACCATCACTAGACCTTAATATACCAACAACAACACCATCAGGAGAAGAAATGAAAGTAAGGATTTCATTGGGTGTTGAGTTTTTTCGTCCTTTCTACGGCATATAGGAATGCCCTCTTGAAAGAGTTTTACCACCTAATGCGTCATTTACACCTCTCTTATTCCGATTTATTACAAATGCCAACCTTTGAAAGACGTTTTTATGTAAATTCTTTAATAGAAGAATTTGATAAGAAAAATGAAGCGATTGAGCAAGCTAATAATAAAAGTAAAAACAGATTCTAAGTATTTATAGATAAAACATCTATATGTTAAATTTTAGAATACAACTTTTAGTAGAAAGAATATTATCTGGTTCCAGGTCTTATCTTGCGTCTCACCCAGAATTGGGAGTTCCCATAGGTGTCTTTAATACCAAAGACGAACCAACATACCAAGACAGAAAAAAATCTATTAATAAATTAGGTAAAGAAGGAAACCGACTATCCAGAAAGATAGCGGAAAAATTAGGTATAGAAAACCCGATACCGTCATTCGTAACATTTACTCCAGACCAAGAAGATGAGATAGAAAAAAGGATAGATAAAGCAATAGCGGATGTATTGGGTAAAAGGTCTGAGAGGGAAATTACAGGTTCCGGACCAATGAAGGAAATAGCTAGAACACTAAAGACACTATCAACAGACAAAGTACCAGCTTCTGACCTATCAGTAGCTGACATGGAAGAAATGTTAAACATGATTGGTCAAATGAGAACTGGTACTATAGATGTTGCGGCTAATATTGATAAAATAACTTCCTTACTTGCATTAGAAGATACCCTAAGAGTAGACATATCTAAAACCTTAGGGGTGACCAACGCTCAACAGGTAGACATGATTGAAGATATTAATGCTGCTGCCGACGCTACCTCTGAGTTTGGGATAAGAGCAAACGCAGTTCTTAAAACTTTCATGAGTATCACCACTGAGGTTGGTAGGAATATGAGAATTCCACAAGAAACCCTAAAAAGAGCAAGTTTATTAGCTAAAACATTAAAAGGTTTTGACGCTGGTAAATTTGGAGCAGCTTTTGATAGTATAGGTATGAACCTAAAAGATGCTATGGGTGAAGTTAATAATACCGATAGTGCCATGTCAGAAATACTACAAACTGGTAGGGAGTTCGGGGTTGTTATGGAAGCTTACATAGGTACTGCTAGTGACCAACTAAAACTAGTGAACACATACGGATTTGACCGTGGAATTGAAGGTTTATCTAGAATGGCAGCAAAGGGACAAATCCTTGGGTTGGAAATGGGTAAAGTAACAAGTTTAGCTGATAAATTCTTTGACCCAGAAGGGGCAATTGATTTTGCAGCAAATATGCAAGTAATCGGGGGTGCTGTAGGTGATTTAGCTGACCCATTTAAGTTAATGTATATGGCTACTAACGACCTAGAAGGTTTACAAGATGCAATTGCTGATACCGCTGCCGCAGCTGTACATTTTGATAAAGAGAAAGGAAAGTTCTCTATATCTCCAGACCAGAGACGACAGTTAAAAGCCATGGCGGAACAAATGGGTATGTCGTACCAAGAACTAGCAGATACAGCCATACAATCGGCGAGGAGGGCAAATGTATTTGACCAGTTTGGGGCTGATATACCAGAAGAATCAAAAGACCTAATCGCGTCTCTAGCTACAATAGGTAAAGGTGGTGTAGCACAAGTTAAGATACCTAGTATAGATAAAATGATGGATGTTGAAGATTTAACACCAGAGATGATATCAGAATTAACATCTGCAAACATGACAGATGAGGCCTTCTATGACCAACAGATAACAGTATCCGAAAAAACAAATCAATACCTAGCTGGTATAGAATCAGCTATTAGGGAACAATTAAGAATGTCGGGTGGACAAAAAGCATTAGGTAATGCGGATGTACAAACTATATCACAGATGATTGCAGAATCAATGCCTAAGGACATGGGTCCTACCGCTGCAGAAAAAGAAAAATTAATGGATACGTCTGGAGCTGTAACAGCTGCGGAGAAAAAATTAATATTAGAAGAGATAGCCGCAAGAGCAACCGAACCTATGTCAAAAATCCTTAAAGACGGGTTCGGTAAATTAGGTATTCCAGTAGATGATTTTATATTAAGACCTGGAGAGGAGCCAATAAAATTTAATAAAGATGATTTAATTATTGGTGGTACTGGCCTTATGAGTGAAGCCCAAGCAATAAATAATAGAACCACAAACATAGAAAATGCGTACGGTGGACAAGGTTCGTCAGGTGGGCAAAGAGGTAAAGTTTTAATTGAGGGAACAATCAAATTAGAGGGTGGTAGTGACACTACGGAAGTCGACATTAATAGGTTTATAACCAGACTAACACAGAATACAGGTTCAGCTCAAGCACTAAGTCAAGTTATAGTTAAGGCTTCCAACGCGTAAACAATAAGTAAAATATTTATAATAAAAGAATAACTATGAGTACTGGAGCAAATACAGGAATACAAAACCCATACGGTCAAGGAGATTATAGTATCAATATTACTAGTACTAGCCCTGTTAGGACAATGCTTTTAGGTAAAAATTTAGAAAGTTCGTACTTAGCTGACGGAAATCCCATAACACCGTTTTACGGAATTCAAAAACCAGGAGACTTCTCATACACCTATCTATCTGATAAGGCAACAATAGACCAAGACACTGTACAAGAAGAGGGGGTTAATATACAAAAATCACTATTTTTAGATAACAAATATGGCCCTATGGGTGGTTATAAGGATGTAAGGTTGATAGATGTGGATAAAGTATTACCCAGAACAGGTCAAGGATATGTTGCACCGAATACGGTTACCCCACAGTCTTTCGTATCCTCTAATTATACCCCAGCAGAAATACTAGAAACCGTTAACATAACTAACGGAATTATTAACACAATAAATAATAAAATATTAAATGATAGTATATTACAAGAACAATCTAGTGGATATCTAAGGGAGAACCTAGGGTATAAACAAAGCCAATACCTATTTGAAGTTAATAGTGAAACAAATGGACTAGTGCCAGCAGATTTCAATGTGACAACGTCACCAAATCAAATAACTCTAAAAGGTACGGATTTTATGTCAAGAATAACTAATTTATATTTTGGCTACTCAACAATTCCAGGTAATTTTGTAAGTGAAGTTTTTGTACCAGACATTAATGGGTTACAACTAAATAGAGTAAGTTATAAATCAAGCTTAACTAATAATATAGAAGCTACGGCAGACGCTCTAAGTAACTCTATATTTGGTACAAATAACGTACCAACCACAAATTCAAATAAACCAACACCTAGTGATACCCTAATAAACTATATGGGTAAAAGACAACAAACTGCTTTATTTAGTAATTTAACTTATAATATATATAGACCAGATTATTCACGAGTACAACTACAACCAGGTGTTGATAATATAACACCTTTCTATTATGTTGGTTCTAAAAGTAATGAACCAGGACAAATAGATAGTCCTAAAGACGCGACACCAAGAGACGAATTTGGTAGAAGTACTGGAGCTATAGTGTATGGACCTTCTACATTAGCAAAAGAACTAGAAACAGTAAACGGATTGCCTCTATGGCATTTTTATCAATTTGGTCTAAACGGTTCTACATACATGGACGGTGGTGGTCTTGCGGGTGGTTGGACTTGGTTTGGTAATTATTCTTTTGCTTCATTAAATGCACCTTCAGGTATGTTATACACTCGTTCTTCTAACAAACCTAAAAGAAAAGGTGGCATATTAGACGAAACACAAAAAATAATAGATTCTGCACCTTTACTGGGTGGTGCTAGAAGAAAACACGCGGGTCATGCAATAGACCAGACATCTAAAATATTTGATGATGGGTATAAAAGGATTTCTAAGGGTTCTGGAGCTAGGGTTATTACACCAGGAGCGGTAGGTCTATTAGGCCCTGAAGAATTTTGTAGAACTTGGACAAAAGACAACCCTTACTATAAAATGGAAAATCTACAAAGATTTAGGGGTAATGACAGAAAAAAAACAAGTTCTATCTTAGATAATACCTACAATTTAAACATAGCCCCTGTAATGGGTGTAAATGTAGATAAGGATGCTGAAACTAAAAATGTTAAAAAATTCATGTTCTCTATAGAAAATTTAGCGTGGAGAGGTACCCCAGAATTAATAAAACTACCACAGTCTGAAAGAGGACCTAATGGTGGTAGGATAATGTGGTTTCCACCCTACGACATCAGTGTAGGTGACACAAACTCAGCACAATGGAACTCTACCACATTTTTAGGTAGGCCAGAACCAGTATACACTTATAACTACACTGAAAGAATTGGTACACTAAGTTTTAAAATAATTGTTGACCACCCTTCGGTTTTAAATGTTATAGCACAAAAAGAGTTAAAGGGTACAGACGATTACACAGCAGACCAAGTATTAGAATCATTTTTCGCTGGTTGTAAAAAATATGATATATATGAATTAGCTAGTCAGTACACCAACCTATCCTTAGATGAAATTTTATCAGTCCAAAATGACGTTACCGACGCTTTCAATAGCGGTGCCGAGGATGTTATGAACTCATTTGCTAACTCACAAACTAATTTAGCGGTAAATCCCTCAGCTACCACATCTGACGGTCTAAGTGTTGGACAAGGAAGTGTAATGGGTGATGGACTAAGTGTGGGAGCTGTCAATACACCAACCGGTGAAGAAATACCAGAAGATGCACAACAAGTACAAAATAATAATAACTCTACAGACGACTCCCAAAGTATTAGTACAACAAAAATACTTGCAAAATTATTAGGTGAACAAAACTACTTTAAACACATTGAAGATAATGACGAATTTTTATATGACTCACTAAAAAGAAAATTAAAATATTTTAGTCCTTCATTTCACTCGATGACACCAGAGGGATTAAACAGTAGATTAACATTCTTACTACAGTGTACTAGACCGGGTAGAACGATACCAACAGTAAACCCAGATACGGGACCAACAGATATAGATGCTGATAATACCGCTTTTGGTGCACCACCAATATGTGTTTTAAGAATAGGAGATTTTTACCACACAAAAATAGCTATTGATTCTGTAAGTTTTAGTTATGACCCACTAATATTAGATTTAAATCCTGAAGGTATTGGGGTACAACCTATGATAGCAAATGTTCAAATGAACTTTAAGTATATTGGTGGTCAGGGGTTAAAAGAACCAGTATCACAATTACAAAACGCGTTATCATCAAACTATTTTGCGAATACAGAAGTTTATGACCCATCTAGTATTGTAACAGAACCAGATGATAGTGTAACAACACAAGAACTGCTAAGTTTTTTACAAACTAACGCAGCTAATAATACTACCGGAACAGGTACTAATAATTCAAATACCGGTGGAGCAGCAGGTAACTCTGAGTTTAACGCTGAACAATATTTAAATCAAGTAGGATAATATGGCAGACAATATTAATTATAAAGTTTTATTAAATAGTATGGTAGACCATACTAAAACTTATGCGTTAGATGTTAATAATAGAATAAAAAAATTATTTTTATACTATAATTTAGGGTGTGTTGAGGAGTTTATGTTAAATAGAAGATTTAAAACAGGTACTTGGGGTGCATTAACTACAGGAATAACTTTATTGGGAATGCCAGAAGGTATATTTGACAGACTAATCAATTACTACAAAGAACTAAACTACAAAATAAATAATCACAATACATCCATCCAAACACAACTAAAAAGTTGTTCACCATTAGATTCAGAGGTTAACTATGTTAAAAGTGTGATGAACCAACATTTAGAAAATCAATTTACTATGTTAACAAGTGAAATAAATAACATAGTACAAAATTTTAGGTCACAACAAAAGAATTTAACTGACGATGTAGATAAGTTAAATTTAGTAACAATACAATCTAGAGACGGTAGTTATTTAAACAGAGATGGAGGTAGGGTTGTCGTTTTTAATCTTACAGGCACAACAACATTAAATAGGGTTAAAACAGATTTTGAATCTACAGGAACCCAACTAAATGACTATATAAATAATTATTTTATAACAAACTTCCCCAAAGAATACCCAAGTGGAGAAGAATACTTATTATTATCGAACCAAATATATACAAATGAACTTTTATCATTTAATTTAGGAAGTAATTACTTTAAACAATTAAAAGAATTAATATCTTATAGGGGTAGTACTCTATATGATGATTTGTTAAAAAAAGATAAAAATGGTATTAACGGATTGACAAATAAAACATTACTAAGATTTAAACCAAAGTTAAATGAGATAGTTAAAGTTTGGGTTAAATACGACTTAAACTCAATGCAAAAAAAAGTAACTAAGGGTATTGATATAGGTTTGGGTGTTTTTAATGATAACGTAAATAATTTTTATAGTGATTATAAAGTAGGATATAGTACTATTACAGGAACTACAGCGGAAAATTTAATCAGAGTAAATTTACAGAATAGAATTGAGGGTACTGACGATAACAAAGTAAATTTTAAAAAACTTTTACAATTATATATTAGTTAAAAATGACATACTATAATAGATATAATGAATTTGTTGTGAATGGGGACTACATAATAGTACCTCAGGTTAGAATTCCTGCAAAATCATCAGATAGAAAAATAAACTATAGAGTAGGAAAAACTAGGTTAGATAAATTATCACAACAATTTTATGATTCACCTTATTATGGTTGGTTAATAATGCAAGCAAACCCTTCATATGGAGGACAAGAATGGGACATACCTAATGGTGCAATAATAACAGTACCATTTCCATTAATGCAATCTTTGCAGGACTATAAAACCAACCTAGACCAATATTTCCTATACTATGGCAGATAAGATTTTAAAAAATTCTGGTGACATACTAACAAATGCTGTGGGTAATAACGTAGTTGTAATAGACCCAAACAAAGTTGTTATTAACGGTAAAGTCCAAGATAGACTGGTCAATCCGGAAGATTTGGTTATGTATGCAAATTTAACAGCAAAAATAACACCAAGAAGTAAAATAATAGCTGGGGGTGGTAGTGGTGACCAGATAAATATAGATATTGCAGACGGGGAACTTAATTTTTTAAAACCAGAAGGTAAGTCTAAATTTGATAGTGATTGGACAGACGCTTTTACCGAACCAGGATTCACCACCGGAAACTCACCAAAATCAAAAGGAGGTAACGATTTTCAAGGATTTGGGATAACATCTATAAGTGTTAAAATTAATTCTTCCTACATACCACAGGTAAGTATAAATTTTACAGACATTCGTGGTAAAACATTATTTGAACAAGCTAGAGGAAATACCCCATATACAGCATTTTTTCACTTACCATACCCAACATTTTTTTTAACACTTAAGGGTTACTATGGTAAAGCGGTTAGATACCAATTAACATTACAAAAATTTGTATCTAGGTTTGACCCCAGTAGTGGTGATTACATCGTATCTTGTGACTTTAAAGGTAATCATATAGCCTTATTAAGGGATATTAATATGCATGAAGCTATAACAGCTCCTTATATGTACCCTAATAGAAGTACGGGAAGTAAAATTACATCCACCAAAGGCAGGGAGGTGATGACTGAAGTATATGACATATATAAAAAAAAGAATCTAATAGATAAAAGTTTTCCAGAATATACTCTTGTAGAATTAATAGAAAAAGTAAAAAATTTAGATAGAGACCTAGCAAAATTATTCGGTCAAGCGGACCTAAGTGCAACTTCCGATAGGTTAGATTATAAAAATGTTTTAAAAAAATATAAAGAATCTGTTAGTGGTAAGAAGGGTTGGATGGAAAATAATTTGGCTAAAGATTTTGCTTGTAAAGTTAATGTTAAAACAGCAAGTTTAGATGGTAGTACTGGTAGAACTAGAACTATTTTGGCTTATCCATTAAAAGGGGTGACAACCATAGATAATTCTGATTTAGAAGCTGCTAGACAAAATAAAGAATTGATAGTTAAAGACGCTAAAGAAAGTTTAAAACAATTATCAAATAAATACGCATTTCAATTACAAAATAACCCAACCTTTAACAATATTTCTGGGGATTACCCAGTACCAACTATTTTAGCTTCCATGGATTATAATATCTATAATCATTCGGTGGTGGGTAGTGACATTTCATTAATAGATGGTGGTGAAACTATTAGAAAAAAAGAAGAGGAATTTGGTTCGTCATTAGCACCTTGGTTGGTATTTGATGTACACCCTAGAAGCTTTGATGGCCAATGGAAAAAAACCGAACAACAATTCCAAAAACAATCTAAAAAAATGTCGGATAAGATTACCGCAAAACTAAATAGTAGATTAGAATCCGAACTAGGATTCAAACCAACTATCAGAAATGTTTTTGCTGTTATAATTGCCGGTGCGGATACTTTTTTGAGATTATTAGATGAGGTTCACACTAAAGCATTTGCAAAAAGAAATGACCACAAACGACTAAGTGTAGCAAAAGTATCCAACGACAGTGAAAATGCCGATACAGTATATCCATGGCCACAATACTATACCGTCCAGGAAGAAAATGAATGTGTAACATCATCTATATTAACATATATTGGAGCTGATGATGTGGTGGACATAACTGAAGGTGATAACGAAGAAGTTTGGCCTGAGGTAGAATTTGTGGAAGAATACACTAAGAGTGCCGCATATAAGTTTACAGATTTTAATTTCCCAACAAATAATGTGGGAGTACTAAAAGATTTTACACCGATAAGTTTAAAAGATTGGCCCCCAACTAATACACCTTACAGAATATTAGAAATAACAGATTTATTATTTCAAATATTAGATAGGGCACAACAAAACATACTATATGGTAGTTTAAGTACTAGATACTCTAACACAAAAGAAATTTCACCAGCGATTAACGAACTAGCAGAGTATGACGCAAATAACCTATACCAACAGATAAAAGACTATAAAAAACTAAAAGAGTATTTTAAAAATTCTGATTTAGATGTTGGTACCATACAAGATATTTTAGAAAAAGAATCCCCAGAAAAATACTTGGTCTATAGGACCTTTGGTCTCGTAACACCATTCTTAATAACATCTAGTTACGAGTTAATAAATTCCCCACTACCATATTCAGTTATACCGCAACAATTTACTTTGTGTGAAGAAGCTATAAGACTTAAAAAGACACCCAATAACTTTGATTTGGAGCCACTAAGGATGAACGCAACTAGAAAAATGGGTATAGCGGGAGGTATGGTTAGACCAAATTGGAATTTTTATGATATACACAATAGTTTAATATATGATACAAATAATAGTAATGTTCTAACGGATAAGTTCAACACTAAGTATTTTACTTCTACAAAGTATTGTTTCATGGATGAAACAGATGTCGTAAAAGCAATAATGAGAAAATCTAAAGGTAATGTAGATGTATTCAGTAGTATGGAACTTTTTCAAGAATACCTAGAAACCCTACAACCAAAAGAATTATTTTTAACAGAAGGAGAACTACATTATAATTTAGGAAACACTAATCTACCACCATTAAGTAGTGCAACATTTGACACTAATATATTTGACGCTACGATACAAAGAGAAGTAACCTCCATGTTAAACACACCATACTTTGTAAACGCGGTTATACAAGGAGTAGAAAATGAAAGAGCTGGTACCACTAACCCATATACTAATGCCGCGTACCTATTTCTTAATTCCTTACCGATACCAACACTAAGAGAATTAACTATAGTAAAAAATAGTTCTATAAATGACTCCACAAGGGGAGACTATATATCTGAAGTATTTAACCAAATGCCTGCTTTACATAAAGTACCCGTAGCTTTCTTATTAAAAATGGGGTCTGTTTGGTGGAGATATAAGACTGCATCATCAAATAACGAAAATTTAATTCTTGGAGACCCTTTAGCTAGTGTTTGGAATGATTTGGGTACTATTGGTGGTATACCAAGTGCTACTGGCCCAGGATATGTATATGAACCCGTAACCCAAAACTTAAACTATAACTACCAGGTAACAGATACAAGTGATGGACAACCATACCAGTTTATATCACAAGACGGTGTTAACAACTCTATGTCGGTAGGTCTTTATGCTAAAGTAGTAGACGCGTTTCACTATATAGCCACAGACTCAAACATATTACAATACATAGGTGGGATACCTAACCCTATGTTTGAATCCAATATTATTGGTGTAAACTTAGACATAGAAAATAATAGTGAAATATCATTAACTGATAATGCTGGTACACAAATTAAGTTCTACGATGTCTACTTAAAAGGAACAAATGTAACCAACCCAAACTATGGTGTGGACTTTAATAACGCAGCACCATCTAGTTACTATATTTTATACCCTTCTTCTGGTGGGTTGAGAGACACAACAGCAAAATACTACCAAAACTTATTTGGTAATAATAATTTACATAATGGAGCTGTAAGGACTCTATGGGGACTTTCTAATTACGGTTTTTTCACTAATAATTTAGGGTATAGAAAATCACCATCACAACACATTAAAAAAATAGACGCTTTTAATGAAGAACAAGAATCCTGGTCATTTAACCAAAATATTGATTCAGCTTCTATAAATTACTTATTAGCTACTTTTACTAAACAAGAACTAGATACCTTTGAGGGTATGTTTTTAGAGTTTTCTTCACCTGTAGGTAGTGTGGATATTGGGGGTAGTTTTAAAACAATATTAAAAGACACTATAGTCGTTGAAAAGACATACGTAGACAGGGTCTCCAATACCACCAGTTCAGAGGGTAAATTATCTGAAGCTCTGGCAGATGCACAACTACTTAAGTTTAACGAAAAAATAATGAATTTTTTAAATTTAGATATAGAATACGCACACAAATCAACAACAAATTTAGATTTTGAAAGTCAAACCACAACCCTACTACAAAGATTAAATATTTTACAAACCTTTGATAAAAATCAAATAAATCAAACGTTTGGATTTTACTCGTCTAGTACGGTTACAATTCCAAGTGCTGGTAATACGTTTGTTGGTAACCCACAGGTTTTAGTGGATATGAGACATCACGTAATTGGTGGTATGGACGGGATTGATTACGCCATACCAGGATTATTACAGGTGAATGACATAACAAATCCATACTATTCGTTTTTCCAAACAATAAATTTACCAGGACCAGGTATTGAATTTAACAGTGCCAACATAGAATCATTTGCACCATTCATTAAACTTTATGGAACTTATTGTGCCGTAAACGGACCTATTAGTGCAAAACAATTTTTAAATATATTTTTAAATGACCTATCTTCCCAAGAAGAAAATATGGGTGACTATATCGATAATTTAACAAAAAATCTAAAAAAAATTATAACATCACAAGATGCGGTTGATGATGAAAAAAATAAAAGTAAAAAAAGTGACGATAGAACAAAAATAGAAGGTGATAATTTAAAGTTAGAATTGTACAACCAATTTAAAGTTATAAATGACAGGTGGGTTTCTGGAATTGATTTTACTAGTAATGAGACACTATTTGAAAAATTCTTATTTTTTGATAGGGCTAATAGAGATATAGGTAATGATGCGATAGTTAGTATATGGGACATCATACAGTTAGATTCACCATTTGCTGGAACAAACTCCAAAACACTAACCCAAAGCGTAGCTAGTTATATTAGTACTATATTAGCTACTAACTATTTTAATTTTATACCACTACCAGCTTACATAAACTTTTTTAATATACCAGAAAAATCAGCACAACTCCAAGGAAACGCCATGTTTGGTACTTTTAATACTGTGGATTATTTACAATCTAGTCCGGCTTTTTTATGTCAGTATGTTGGACCACCATCAACACAATTAGATATTAAAACAACTAACAATGGATTTTCAAACGATACCTTTGCTCTTAATAAAGCAACACCAAACCCATTAATATCGGAAGGTAAATGTTTCGATGAAAACTTATCTAATAAAGTTATGGGTTTCACAGTAGATTTCGGTTTACCTAACCAAAATATTTTTGAGTCAGTAACCCTAGACCAATCACAATACCAAGACACGTCAGAAAGTTTTAAAATACTACAAGAAATGGCGGATTCTGGTGGTGGGGGAGCAACCTCCATGGCTTCAACATCCCTATTTAATATCTACGCTAACAGGTCATATACAGCTAAAATTACCTGTATGGGTAATGTTACCATACAACCTACACAATATTTTCAACTAAGGTACTTACCTATGTTTAAAGGTCCGTATTTAATTGTAAACGTAGAACATAATATAACACCAAACAATATAGAAACTTCTTTTGATGGCATTAGAGTTCCTATACCACAATTACCAAAAGTTACCGACTTAGTACAAAGAGTTAATGAAAGCCTATTTGAGAAAGCTGAAGAAGCTGTACCTACAACAGATGATGTTTTTTACGATGGACTAAATGCAACACCAGCACAGGAACAATTAAGTGGAACCAGTAATGGATATTTATCACTTTTAACTAAAGAAAGTCCAGAAATTACGGATGACAACATAGTATTTACAGACGTTATAAATCCAGAGTATACTTTAACCCCACCTATATTAGGAGAAGAACACAGACATTTGGGTGTTGACCTAATAGTAAAAAGTAATATGGTTGATAAATCTAATAGTAATCAGGGTATTAAAGTGTATACCGCTATAAAAGGTACTGTAACCAAAGTAAAAAATGGATGTAAACCTCAGGATAAAGAAGATGGTTGTGGGAAATATGGTAATTTTATAGAAATAACCGATTTAGCGGTTAACGCAGAATACATAGACAACCCCGAAGGTGGGCTAAGCATAGAATACCAAGAACTTCCAGATGATGGGGGTACAGTTTACTACAAAACAATACATGCCTTTTTAAGGGATGGTATTAAAGCTAAGGTTGGCGACAACATAACAGACCAACAAAGATTTGGTGCGGCATCTAACGCTGTAGAAATTGGTATCCTAGGTAATAGTGGTCCTTCGTCAGGTATACATTTACACTTTGAAATAAGAAGGGGCGTTGTTGTTGAAAAGGAAATAGAGGGTGAAGTTAAGAAAATAGTTGTAGAACATATTTTAGACCCAGCTAATTTTTTACCGTTTTTTTACGGTTTATAGTAATAGGTTGACTATTATTACATTTTAATATATTTATAGGTATACAAAAAAAACAAAACATTATGATTTCAGAAAGTATAAAACAAAAGCTAGGTAATTTTTTAGGCAAAAAAACAGATAATATTGCGGAAAATGGTAGTAACTCAGAAGGGCAACAAGTTTGTGATTTAGATACTGGAGTTTGTTACACTATTAGAAGTAGAGATGGTTTAATAGAAAGGGTTGAGAACTCTATAAGAGTAAATCGTAAAGTGCAGGTGGAATCACCTTCAGGGGACGTAAAACAATTATTAAATGGCTAGAGAATTAGAAGAAAAACTTTTACAGGAGTTGGCTAGGTTTAACAACCTATCTCACAACGCTAATAACTTAGAAGAACAAATGATTAATAGTGGTTCTGGATTTGAAGATAAGTTAGGTGCTTCAGACACTTTAAAAAAATTCGTTAACCGACAACAAGAAATGGGTGAACAAGAGGAAGAAGATTTAGATATTCCTTTAGACCCAGATGCGGAAGTGGATACTGAAGTAGATACTGAAGTAGATACTGAAGTAGATGGTGAAGGGGATATTGAAGACATGAGTGTGGATATTGATGACACCACAGATTTAAGTGGTACAGAATCTACTGAAGATACTACAGAACTAGAAGTTACTGATTTGGTAACAAAACAAGATGAAACAAATACTGAACTATCCGACCAAAAAGATATATTAGCTAAAAATACTGAAAGTTTAGATGACCTAATGAGTAAATTATCTGACTTAGAAACGCACCTAACATCTATGGATGATATGGTAAGTAAAATAAGTAGTTTAGAAGATAAACTAGAAGAGTACAGACCAAAGACCCAAGAAGAAAAACTTGGTCTAAGAAAATATGATAGTGGACCATTCAACAAAACATTAAGTGACTTTTTTAACGATAAAGAAGAAGTCTTTGATAAGACAGGAAAAAAAGAGTATATTTTAAAACCTGAAGATGTTAATGATTACAATGAAAGTGACATTAAAAATAGTTTTGACCCAGATTCTGAAGACGAGTAAAAAATCCACCAAAATAGTTTGACAATATAAAAATCGTTTACTATTATTACCTATATAGTTTTATTAACAATAATTAAAAAATAATTTTATGAGTAATAGTTTAGACGCGGTTTTAGCTCAATATGAGAAAAACAAACAAAGTGGTGGTTCCACGAAACCACAAATGACATCAGAAGAAAGAATGAAACAATATCTTTCTATAATGTTACCAAAAGGAACAAAACAAGGGGAAAAAAGAATCAGAATAGTACCTACAACAGATGGTTCATCACCATTTAAAGAAGTATTTTTCCACAATGTACAAGTACAGGGAAGGTGGCAAAAACTTTATGACCCAGGAAAAGATGAAACTGGAAAACCATCCGGTGAAAGAAGTCCATTAAATGAAGTTGAAGAAGCTTTAAGATTAGCGGGTGACGCACAATCAAAAGAATTAGCACGTTCTTATCGTTCACAAAAATTTTACATTGTAAAAGTTGTGGATAGAGATAATGAAGAAGATGGTGTTAAGTTTTGGAGATTTAAACATAATTGGAAAGGTGACGGACCAATCGATAAGATTATACCAATCTGGAGAAATAAAGGTGACGTGACCGATATTAATGAAGGTAGAGATTTAATACTAATCTTACAAGCGGTACCATTACCAGGTGGTAGAGGTGAATACACAACAGTATCTTCAGTTATGTACGAAGACCCAGGAGTATTATCGACAGACCCAGCTCAAGCAAAAGAGTGGTCAGGTGATGAAAGAACTTGGAGAGATGTATACTCACAAAAACCAGTAGAATATCTAGAAGCAATATCTAAAGGTTTAGACCCAGTATGGGATTCAGAACTTAAGAAGTATGTGTACGATGACCCTAATTCTGTACAGAATACTACACAAACAACAACTTTAGGTAGTGCTGACCCACAAGCAAACGACCCACAGGATACAGATTTACCATTTTAATTAAGAGACATGGCATTGAAAAAAAGAACATTCTCAGAATTAAAAAGCAAGTTCTCAAAGAAAGCTAACTTTAAACCAGAAAGATTTTTTGATTTAGGGGAAGCTTTCCTTGATGCTACTGGTTTACCAGGTCCAGCTATGGGTCATTTACAAATGTTCCTAGGTCATTCAGACACAGGAAAGACCACAGCTTTAATAAAGGCAGCTGTTGATGCACAAAGTAAGGGAATATTACCAGTATTAATAATTACAGAACAAAAATGGGGCTTTGAACACGCTAAACTTTTAGGTTTTGATTGTGAAGAAGTTGTGGATGAAACTACCGGTGAAATAGATTGGGATGGGTTCTTCTTATTCAACAATGATTTCCAATACATAGAACAGATTACTGATTATGTAAATGAATTATTAGACGCTCAAGATAAAGGTGAGTTAGAGTATGATTTATTATTTTTGTGGGATTCAGTAGGTTCAGTACCTTGTAAAATGACTTTTGATGGTAAAGGTGGTAAAATGCATAACGCAGCTACCTTAGCTGATAAGATTGGAATGGGACTTAACCAAAGAATAGGTAAATCTAGAAGACAAGACTCTAAACACACAAATACACTAGTCGTTGTAAATCAACCTTGGGTAGAATTACCCGACAACCCATTTGGCCAACCAAAAATCAAAGCCAAAGGTGGTGAATCGCTATGGTTAAACTCAACACTAGTATTTAGATTCGGTAATCAAAAAAATGCAGGAACAACTAATATTTCGGCTGTAAAAGAAAAAAGAAAGGTGAAGTTTGCTACTAGAACTAAAATAACAATTATGAAAAATCATGTTAATGGTTTAGGGTATGAAGATGGAAAAATACTTATAACACCACACGGATTTATAGCTGGTAGAGAAGCTAGTGAGGAAAAGAAATCAATAGATAATTATAAACAAGAAAATGCTACATTTTGGTCTGAACAATTAGGCGTAGGTGGTGATTTCGATTTAAAAATAGAAAAAGAAAATGACTAAATTAAAAGAAGGTGATAAAGTAAAAGTACACTATGTAGGAACTTTAAAAGACGGTGAAGTTTTTGATAATAGTAGAGATAGAAAAGAGCCATTGGAATTTGCTATAGACGATGGTAAGTTACTAAAGGGCTTTAATGAGGCGGTAAAAAACTTAGATGTTGGTGATAAAGTAGAAATAAACTTAAAAGCAGAAGAAGCTTATGGCCCCTATATGGATGAAGCTGTAGTATTAGTAGAGAAAAAAGAATTTCCAGAAGGGTTTAAATTTGAAAAAAATGGATTCGTACAAGGCCAAGACAGCATGGGCAGACCAATCCAAGGACAGATAATTAAAGTCCTAGAAGAATCTATTAATGTAGATTTAAACCACCCATTAGCTGGTGAAGAACTTAAGTTTGAAATAGAACTTGTTGAAGTAGTATAGTAAAAAAATTGTTTAACCCTTTAGATTTATAATGTGCAAAGAACACTCCTAGTTGATGGTAACTCACTATTAAAAACTGGTTTTCACGGAATTAAAAATATGTACAATGGTGACGCTCACATAGGTGGGTTATTCCATTTCCTAAAAACATTAGCATTTCAGATAGAAAATAACGTAATAACAAAAACAGTTGTTTTTTGGGATGGGAAAGATAATGCATCTTTTAGACGAAAAATATATCCAGAATACAAAGAAAATAGAAGAAATTCTAACAAACCACAAGAAGAACTAGACTCATTTTATAGACAAAAATTAAGAGTACAAGAGTACCTAGAAGAACTTTATGTAAGGCAAGGAGAGTTTGAGATGTGCGAAGCTGATGATATGATAGCGGAGTATTGCAACCTAACAAAAGAGGAAACCATAATACTTACATTAGATAGAGACCTACTCCAACTTATTTCAAAAAACGTATCGGTATATATAATGTCCATAAACAAGTTATTCAAAAAAGGAGACTTGGTACCCTTAAACGGTTGTTTTATAATACCAGAAAATGTTAGGTTAGTTAAAGCAGTCTGTGGTGACTCTTCTGATAATATACACGGTATAAGTTTAGTTGGTGTAAAGTCATTATTAAATATGATACCTGAAATTAAAGACAAGGAAGTAGACTTAAATTATATCATAGAAAATATAAGTAATAAAAAAAAATTAAATAAAAGAGAAACTAATATAATAAACGGAGTAACTAAAAGGGGTACATTAGGTTTACCCATATTAGAAAAAAACCTAGAAATAATAAAAATGGGTAAAGATTTTTTAACTGACAAAGCTAAAGAAGGTGTATTAGGTTTAAGTAAAGAATCTTTAGACCCTGAGGGTAGAGATTGGAAAAATGCATTAAACTTGATGATGTCAGATGGAATTCTTAATATTTTACCTAAGGGGGGTGATTCTTGGGTGGACTTTATTAAACCTTTTTTAAGGTTATCCCGAATAGAAAAAGATTTTTATAAAAAAAATAAAACTAAAAATAATGAAATTTAAAACAGAAAATATGCAAAAATGTGAATTCATTCTAAAATTAAATGATAACATCGTATGTCAGAGATACTTTAGTGTAAGAAATTTTAATAATTTAGCGACTAATTCGTTAGATTTACACTACGCAATTTCGGATATATGTGACAACATGAAAGAGGAATTAAAATGGAAAACACTACTTTTATCAGAGTGTGGTGGTAGAAATTATGAAAATAAAAACAGTGAAGAAGAAGAGAATTTTACGATAACAATTAAAAAAGGTAGCAAGTCTATATACTCTAGAATTCTTCATGCCGACATCTATCCCCCGAAAGTTAGATATACGGTAGATATCAGACCACGAATATCTGCTATACTAAGAGAATTGACAGAGGTACTCTCAAGAAAAAAAGTTACCACTAACTACCAAGATTACAGTCTCATTGTAGACTAATAATGTATTTATAATTAAAGAAATTTTAAATGAATGAAAATAAAAACTTCGGTTACCTGGGATATAATTTCCAATTAAAACTTATTAACCTAATCATAACCGATAATCAATTTTTCCAATCAATTATCGACGCTATCACACCAAAATATTTTGACAATCAATATTTTAGGTTAATAATGCAACTAATTAAGGAATATTATGAAAAATACCAAATCGCACCTTCTTTAGATGCACTTGACCAGTTAACAAGAATAGAAATTTCTTCTGAAATGGCTCAAAAATACGTTTTCGACATGTTGAAAGAAATAAAAGAAGCTTCTTTTGAAGACCACCTTTTTATTAAAGAGAAAGGTTTAAATTTCTGTAAACAACAAGAGCTTAAAAAAGCTATTAGGAAAGTTGAAAGTATAATGGAAAAAGGTGATTTTGAAAGTTATGATAAATGTGAGGAACTAATTCGTGATGCTATTAAGATAGGTGACGGAGACCAAGGTAGTTTTGAAATTTTTACAGAATTAGAAAAATTATTAGAGGAAGATTATAGGCACCCAGTACCTACAGGTGTTGATGGTTTAGATAATATATTAAATGGTGGATTAGCTAAAGGAGAAATTGGTGTTATTCTGGCACCTACAGGTGTTGGTAAAACAACTATGTTAACTAGATTTGCTAACACAGCATTTAACATGGGATACAACGTACTACAAATATTTTTTGAGGATAACCCTAAAATAATACAAAGAAAACATTTTACCTGCTGGACCGGTATACCAAACGATAAGTTAAGTGAACACAAAGAAACTGTATTGGATAAAGCTGATGAAATGAAAAAAACAGGTGGTAAACTAATACTAAAAAAACTACCATCTGATGAGATGAGTATGTTACAAATTAAAAACCAAGTAAGAAAAATTATATCAGAAGGTACAAAAATTGATATGATTTTAATTGATTATATCGATTGTATATTACCAGACCGTGCATTTAATGATGAATGGAAAGGTGAAGGTTCCGTTATGAGGAAATTTGAAGGTATGTGTCATGAGTTAGATATAGCAGGATGGACAGCAACCCAAGGAAATAGAACCTCTATAAGTTCTGAAGTTGTAACCACAGATATGATGGGTGGGTCAATTAAAAAAGCACAAGTTGGTCACGTTATTATATCTG
>Ga0209337_1000719_pt1 | contig 26685 bp, 48 predicted proteins | sample LinPmetageLP53_FD_184044 | JGI IMG/M metagenome (GOLD analysis project Ga0209337, IMG submission 184044) | Marine viral communities from the Pacific Ocean - LP-53 (SPAdes) (version 2) | ecosystem: Environmental > Aquatic > Marine > Oceanic | place: Pacific Ocean | collected 2010-02-08 | reverse complement strand
AGAGGCTATTGAAGGAGGCGGGATGGGATTACTCTTATTCAGCATCCGAACTTAAATACAGGGTTGAATGGGATAGTGGTAAGGGGTATGCGAATATCATACTCCGTTCAGCAGAAAATTATAAACGTTGGGCAGGGATAAATTTATGTGCAGGGGGGATTGACGAGGCAGATAATTTGAAAAATTCTGATGCTTGGCTGATGCTCTTGTCACGATTGAGGGAGGGGAATAGTTTACAGGCATTTATTACCACGACACCCGAAGGCTTTGGGTGGGTGTATGAGAATTGGAAGGACAACCCAAAGAAGGGTTATGAGTTAATACAAGGCAGGACAATCGACAACAGGTCATTGCCTAAAGAGTTTATTGAAAGTCTAAAGGACAATTATGATGAGCAACTCCAGAAAGCATATTTGGATGGAGAATTTTGTCACATATTTGGTTCACAGCAAACATATTACTGCTTTAATAGGATAAACAATGTCAAAGAAAACAAATACAACCCCTCTCTACCAATTCGCATCGGTAACGACCAAAATGTCAACCCCATGTGTTCGGTTCTATGGCAGAAGTATGACACCCATCCCAAAGTTCGAGTCTTCGATGAGGTTGTCATACGACATGGCGGAGGCAACGAATTGATGACCGAGAGAATGTGCAACGAAATCAAAGCACGATACCCCAACCAAAAGTATATGATGTACCCAGATTCGGCAAGTACGCAACGGAGAACATCGGCAAGGCGGACTGATGCAACTATCATGAAAGATTTGGGTATGGACTTGATAATGGACAGACGGAATCCAATGGTGGTTGACAGGGTTAATTGTGTGAACAAAGCGATGGAGAGTCTAATCATTGACCCATCCTGCAAAGTAATGATTCGGGATTTAGAGCAAGTGATTAACAAAGAGGGGACAAGAGAGATTCAAAAGACGGGGATTCATAAAGACCTCACCCATATCAGCGATGCTCTGGGGTATTCGCTTTGTAAGGTTTTCCCACTTTCCACTCCAAACATAAGGGCAATGAACAGATGAGTTATGGCAAACAGATGGTACTGCAATCAAGATTTGATGGTCAGCAAAAGGATAAGGATGAATGGTTAAGAGCCAGACTTGATGCCTTAAACTTTTACAAGGGCAGGACAAAGGAGTACATCATTCCCTTTTATTCTGGTGATACCTTAAAAAAGATTGAGCCATCCAATATCAATATCACCAAACGAATCATTGACAGGGTGTCGCTTTGTTATATGGTTGCCCCTATCCGTGAGGTTGGCAATGATGTGTATTATGATTTAACAAAAGGTAAGTCATTCCGTATGCAAAAGGCAGAGGTATATACCAACCTCTTGGAATTGATACTCATCAAGCCCTGTTTCAGAAATGGTGGAATGGAATTTGACCTCATTACAGATTTTGAGCCTACCTTTGGCGATGACCCCATGACACCCATATCAATCGAATATCCTTTGGCAACCCGTTCATCTGTTAAGGACAGCACACCCGAATTGTGGTCGTATTGGAGTGAGAGTGAGCATTTCGTTTACGATAAAAATGACAATGGCAAAAAGATGTTTAACCCAGAGAACCCAGACAATTTAAACCCGTATGGTGTCCTCCCATTCGTGGAGGTTTTTCGTGACGGAAAGCCAGAGACATACTATATGGATACCGATGCCTGTCCAGATTTAATCAGTCAAAATCTCAATATCAATATGATGGCATCCGACCGACAGGCAAACATCCGATTTCAATCATTCGGGTATGTATACATTACGGGGGAGGTGGACAATAAATATCTGGAGGTAGCACCCGATAAGATTACCAAAATGCAATTAGATTCAACAATGGGAGTGGTTACACCCCCAGACACCACAAGGTCAATAGATGAGTGCATCCGCACCTCATACAAAATGTTGGCACAAAATTACCACCTCTCTACATCCTTTGTGGATGGTAGTGAACAGGCATCCTCTGGGGTGAGCCTCCGCATTAGAAACCAAGAGTTAAACGACAAACGGAAAGCATCACTCGAAAGGTGGCGAGATGTGGAGTATAACCTGTTTAAACTTGAGAGGATTATCATTCAAAAGCATACGGGGACAGATGTGGGAGAATTAGAACTCGTGGACTTTTCAGAATCAATGGAGGTATTATCAGATGAGGAACAAAGAGCAAAGGACGATTGGGATTTATCTCACGGACTTATTGATGAGGTTGATATTCTGGTGCGTCGCAATCCCGATTGGGATAGGAAAGACGCTGAAGTTCATCTGGCAGACCGCAAGAAAACGATGAGTAATATCAAACAACAATCAGACACCCCAAGCAGTCTATTTAAACTCGGTGCATAATTTAATACATAAATTCTTGGACAACATTGATTCACTCAAGGAGGGTGTTGATAAGAATAGCGAGAGGATACTCAAGGGGATTGATTTAGAAAGGATGCTTGAGAATCCCAGAACATACCTCAAAGCAATGGCAAAGGCATTTTATGAGGCTCACAGCACGGAACTATTGGAAGCCATAGACATAGGCAAGAGCCACGCAAAGGAAATCATAGGTAAGACCGATAAAGATTAAACAGACAAAGAGAGGGTTTGATTTTAGCAATGTGCCAAAGGTTCACGATATGGTCAATCGTGTTGCGGAGATAATTGTTAAGGATATAAAGGAAGGAATCACAAGGCTATCGAAAGACATCCACGATGACCCATTTGAACCTATATCAAAGAAAACCGCAGACAGGAAGGGTCACGATGTTCCACTTATAGATTCGGGGAAAATGAAGGAGGTCTATGTAAAAACCAAGGCATCAAGGGGTAGCCATAGAGCCGAAATCAGTATGAATGTAAGAGACAGGAAAATCCCTTCGGTTGTCCATAATCAAGGATTGGGAAAGCAGGAAAAACGAGAGTGGTTTGGTGTAGGTAAAAGGGTAATTCCACCACTTGACAAAGCAGTAAGGGAATGGTTTAAATTGCTATACAAGGTAAAATAATGCCACAGACATTTTCAGACGAATCACTTATAATTGAGGCGGAACTTTCTGCGATGGCGGAAAAGATTGCCATTGATATTGAATCCCTTATTATTCGGATGACCTTGTCAGGTGCAGAGGAGTCGGTTGTTACTGCAACCCTATTTAGTGACCTTCAATCTGGTGGCTCGGTATTCGGGCAGTTCAAGAACGGGGTTAAGAATATCACAAAGGATGCCATCCACAATGTCGCAAATATATCAGCATCCAAAGAATTTACAGGTGCAGGAATTGATACTTTCATGTGGGTGACGATATCTGGAAACCCCTGCCCAGATTGTGATGGCAGAGAGGGAGAGGTTGGGACACAGGATTACTTTGATGCCATAGGCAATCCCAAGAGTGGTTTTAGTGTATGTGGGAGACATTGTCAATGTCGTTTAGTTCCTGCCACCTATAAGGGAGATACAAAAATTGCAAGATAATTACCCTACTCATAAGTAGGTGATTTGGTATAACAATAGACCCCTATTATAAAGGGTTTATCAACTCAACAAAAGAGGTAAAAAATGTCAGAACATGAATCATCTTCTCCAGATGTAAAACAGGACTCCACCAACGCAGAGGGTGTAAATGAAACTGCCGACACAAAAGTCGCATCAAATGAGAGTATTCCAAGAGCAAGATTAAACGAAGAAATCGCCAAACGAAAAGAGTTCGAGGCGAGGGTCGTTGAATTTGAAAAAGCCAAAGATGTCGAGGCACGAAATAAATTAGAGGCAGAGGGTGAATACAAAACCATCCTTGCCGAAGCCGATGCCAAGATTGAAACATTTAAGGCGGATTCAGAGGAACTTGCTGATTTGAAAAAGACAATGAGGGAAGAAGAAATTTCCAAAATGTCTGACGAGGACAAAGAAACCTTCGGACACCTTCCGATTGCAGATTTGAAGAAGGTGAATAAGCGGTTTAGTTCTCAAGAAACAAAAGTGTCTGTAAATGAATCACGACCATCGGCACGGAATTACACCGAGCAGGGTGTTGGTGATTTCTCCATCGACTCCAAAGGGCTGTCATCAAGACAGCGACAGAATAAATGGACAGACTTTATTAAAACGAAAACTTAAACTCTCCATGAAGGTCATATTGGCAGTTGAACGAGGGTAAATTTTAGGAGTAGTTAAAAATGGCTGATACTTATCAAAGACAAGGGGCAACCGCCTTTTTGCAAGACATCTGGTCTGATGCGGTATTAAAATACGCAGAAGTCAATTACAAACTCCGTAGCAGTATTACGGATTTCACATCAATGACATCGGGTCAAGTTGGGGAAAATATAATGGTTCCCACATTGTCAGCAGAAACCGCAGTTGATTATCAACAGGGCGGTGGAACTGATGCGTCTGTGACATTTACTAACGACACAGATGGACAGGTGACAATTAACTGCAATCAACAACCTGCTGTTGCAAAAAGAATATCGGACATTGTTGCAGTCCAGACAAGTTTTGACATCTTCGATGGGATGTCTCGCTCAATGGGTCAGGCTATTGCACGGAGTGTAGAGAATGGCATTAAAACCAAAATGGTTGCAGACACCTCCAATGATGTTCAACTCGGTGCTGACACAGCGGTCACACAAGCAGAATATCTTGCAGGGTTTGAGGGTGCAATGGAAAAACTACTTGCGAAGGATTGCCCACTTGATGATGGTGGTCTTTATCTTTATTGCTCTCCTGCAATGTATAGCCAACTATTAAAAGATGATTCATTCTCCCATGCTTTAAATCGTGGCGATGCAAGTAATCCTGTTGTGACAGGTGTTCTTGGTATGATTCATGGTGCTAAAGTTGTCCCAAGTTCATTGTGGGACAATGGTACTCTTGCAAATGACGAAGTTGAAGGGACTCTATTCCATAGTAGTTCCACAGGTATCGCATTCTCTATTGAGCCAAATGCAAAGGCACAAGAGAATATTGCATACTTGTCAACTGACCTTGTTGCAAGTTGTTGTTATGGTAGTGCAGTAATCAATGGCGATTTGATTAGTAATATCAAAGTATAATTAAAACCTTGAGAGGGGGTGGTTAATTCTACCCCCTCACTTACTTGGAGACTTATATCAATGAAAATTAGAAGCAGTTCGACACAGGTATTTTTTAGCAATAGGGGTGGCGGAATTAGTGGGATGACTCGTGGCTCTGGCAGGGTTCAGAAAGGTCAAGCATCTTATGGTGCAACAGGATTTGGTTCTGGTGGAGCATCAAAGGTTGGAAAAGGGAGAAAAAGCCCTTCACCTGCACCTGCACCACCACCAAGACGCAGACCATAACAAATGCCCAAATTTGGGAAGAAATCGAAAAGGGTTTTGGGTGGTCTAAATGAGGACTTGCAAGAACTTTTGTTGGAGGTTATTAAATATGTGGATATTAGTCTTATTGAGGGCATCCGTTCACTTGACAGACAGAAGGAATTGAAGAAACTTGGTTCAGCCAAGACCCTTGAATCGAAGCATTTGACAGGCGAGGCGGTTGACCTTGCACCTTACCCGATTGATTGGGATGATGAAAAGCGGTTCATCTATGTGGCAGGGATAATAAAGGGAGTCGCTTTTGCAATGGGTATTCCGATTAGATGGGGCGGAGATTGGAACGGGGATACCCTATTGAGCAATAGAGATTCAGAACAAACATTTGACGATTTGAATCACTTTGAATTGGGATATTAAATGGCAAAAGAAGGTTACACCACACAGCAACACAGGGAATGGCTAACAATAACCTTGACAGAAATCAAAGGTGATGTAAGTCATATCAAGGAAAAGGTGGAAAAGAATGAAAAACATCTATCAAAACTTAATAATCGAATCGGTAAAGCGGAGACAAATATCTCTGCCATGCAGGGTGTTGGCTCTGTTGTGGCTCTTATCTTCGGGACTATATTCGGCTTTTTATTTAATAAGAATTAGTGCTTTTTGAAAATTAGGGAACATCGTAGGGCGGTGGTCATACCCGACCAACATTACCCTTTGCACGACAAGAAAGCAATTTCATGTGTGTTGCAATCATTGAGAATAATCAAACCAGATATTTTCATAAACTTGGGGGATGTCGGAGAGTGGTCGAGTGTTTCACATTGGTCATGGAAGAAGAAAAAAAAGCCCCCACTTTCATTCCTTTTGCCCATCATCAAGAAAGAGATTAAGCAGGTGAATGATGGAATTAATAAAATGACAATGGCTTTAGACCATGTGGGATGCGATGAGAGATATGTTCTCACAGGGAATCACGATATGTGGCTCAATCAGTTTGTCGAGGCTCATCCCTATTTGGATGGATACACCTTTGAGAAGGCTTGTAAGTGGGAAGAACGGGGTTACATAGTCCTGCCACACAATCAGCCTTTAGTGATTGGGAAATTGGCTTTGATTCATGGTGCGTATGTTTCAGTCCACCATGCCAAAAAACATTTACAGCAATACGGGATGAGTATTATGTACGGACACACACACGACATTCAGAGGTTCACCCACACAAGGCACGACAATTCAATCGGTGCTTGGTCAATGGGATGCCTCAAGTCAATGAAACCAGAGAATAATGAATGGTTGCAGGGCAGATTACATAATTGGGGACATTGTTTCGGGATAGTAGATTTTTTCCCAGATGGGAATTTTAAGGTGGAAGTGGTTGAAATTGTAAATGGCAGGACAACAATTTGGGGTGAAATAATTGAAGGGTGATGGATGAATTTTATTACAGAATATTGGGAACAACTTACCGCCTTTGTACTATTGGTGACAATCCTAACCCGAATGAGGGTGGATATTGATGTGCTGAAAGACAAGGTGAAAACATTATTTACATTATGGAACAATAAGGAGAATAAGTAAATGGAATTAATTATTCAGAATTGGGAATATATATTAATCGGCATACTTGCCATTGATAAAGTAGTGGCATTATCACCCTCGGAATGGGACGATTTGATATGGACATCAATCAAGAAAACAATATTTAAGGTGGTGGGGAAATAGATGTTAAAAATGGTAATTAAAAAGTTGGCAAAACGATTCAAGTTAAAAGATATACTCATCAAAGTTGGTGATACTTATGTTCAATCGACTCGGTCAGAGACAGATGACAAGGTATGGGCAAAGGCAAAAGTCTTTTTGAAGGAGTTATAAATGGCAGTCACGGATTTTAAATATAGCGACCAGAGTTTCTTCAGAAGTGTTGCACCAGATTACGGGAAATATCTGGGAAGGGTGCATCTTAAAAATTTTGTAAATATTTCCACCGATAAATGGTCAATGGATTCAGTTGGCACATCGGTTTCACAGGTGTATTTTGACGGAGTTGAAGGGATTAAGGTAATTAATGCGGGGGCAGTTAATTCAGCGAGGGAATGGTATTACGATTCTGCGGATGATACCCTTACAATTTTTACAGCAACTGCATCCGATGACCCGAATGATGACGAGGTGATTGAGATTGGCGAGGATAAAGACACCTTTGTTATTCAACAATTAGTAAACGCATCCATGATGCTGAACAGCTTAATCACATCCATTGTGACTCCCATCCCAAAGACCTTTATCTATAATGATGTAGAAGGGACAGAATTGCCCGAATACGACCACTTTATCAAACGGGCGGAGTGTTTGTTGGCTTACTCTAATATGGCTAATGCGGAGGGTGATTTCGACCTTGCTGATAGATTATATGAGCAGGTAACGAATGTAGATAAAACGGGAATTGCTGACAGAATCAATGATGGCTCTATTCAACTTGCTAATGAGAGGGAGGCGGTTGATGTTAAAGGCAGAATTATTCGGGGTGCAGTTTCGGGGACAATGGAACTTTCCGAACTCTCTGGAGATTGGGGCGGACAGCGATATGAGAGGCTGAAGATTGAATGTACCTTGACAGGTATTTACGGAGTCTCCAAATTTAAAGTATGGTCATCCAATTCTAACAAATTATATGGCACGGAAGGTTCAGAGCAAATTATTACGGGGCAGATGCAATCAATGGGCGGTATGTATGGGAGATTTGAGGGCAACTCTGCAACCGATGGGGATACTTGGTATATTGAGGTGAGAAATGACGAGCCAACCAATGCAAGTTCTGGGAGTATTGAATTATGGCGGTAGCATATACAAAAGTCGCTTACCCAAAGATTGAGGAGAAACTTTTTAAAGTTTTAAATAATGAATTTCCCAATATATATATCAGTTCTGAATGGGTTGAACAGGCAGGGGATGAATCAATCAGAATCCACCTTGCAAGTTCTGACGATGTGCTTACAACAAATATGTTTGAAAGGCGGTCTTATTCTGTGGAATTATTCCATTATTATGAGGATAAAGATTCAATCTTGCGGACTGAATATGTAAGAAACAGGGTTGACAGGCTCAAGGCAATGTTAAATGACAACCAGAGCATTTCTGGGTATTGGTATGACCTCCATATTCCGTCTATCGAATATGATATGGAGACAGATAGAGAAAATTTTAGTGTCACGCAAATTAATTTAACTATGGAAAATCACGATGCAGTTTAAAAAGGAGAAATAAATGAGAGGTTGGTATAAGGCAAAAGAATCATATAAGAATATCCCAGAGGGGGAGGAGTCTTACAAGATGGTTTCGCCTCGGAAACATAAAGCCCTGCTAAATGGGGATGTGATAAAATTACAAACCACACCTCGATTGATGGGTAAGGATTTCATCGAACATCTTGAGGCTTGTGATGAGCCTGTAAAAGAATCACCTCCCGAACCAGAAGCACCTCCAGAAAAGAGTGCCGAACCTTCTGACGAATGGACAAAAGACGAACTAAAGGTTTACATGGATGCAAATTCTATTGACTATAATAGCGGTGACACGAAGGCTGATTTACTTGCCAAATGCTCTGCATCAGATGAAGGAGATGAATAATGGCGATTGGGCAAAATTTTCAAGCAATAGACAGGTTACAAGTGGCAATCACGACAGAGGCATCCGTTGGGAGTGGGACAAAACACGCATCTGCGAGTTGGTATAATCTTCCCATAACAGCACCGCCAACCATTAATGTTAATCAAGTTGCTTTGGATACAGGGGCAAATCAAGTTGGATTATATACCCCGAACCATAATCAAATGAAGCACCGAACTGACAATCCTATGTGGGAAATCACCCTTGAAGTTCTTGGTACTGAATATTCTTTGCAGACCTCATTGCTTGGAGGTCTATTTAAAACAAATACAGAGCCTGTCTCATTAGTGTCGGGATTGCATCCTGTCGAGATAAGGGACGGGGCAGTAAATACCTATGCCGAACATCCCACATCTGTCATCGTAATAAGGGGGGCTAATTTTGAGGGAACAAACACCTTTGATGAGGAAACATCTGTCAGTAAGGATTTAGTCTATTCTGGCTGTGTATGTAAATCGGCATCATTGTCTCACTCCATGGATAATGGTGGTTTGGCAAAAATGACTATCGTATTCGTTACAGGATATAAAAAGGGTTACACTAATAATTTCACCGACGACCTACTTACGACAATGGTTGACAATCGGGGAAATTCTGGGGTACATTTTACAGATTTGAGTGCTATGGTTGGTAAATTTCAAGGGGAAACACATGGGAGTAGTAATTATGATGCGAGAGCCTATGGGTATAATATTGAAATAAGTAGGGATGTGAATCGGGTAGGCTACACCCAAGATGCTGACAAAAAACCCCTCGCCTATAATTTTAGCCCGTATTCAGTAAGTGGAGATGTGATTGTCAGGTCGTCATCGAATCAGGCTAATATTGAACCATACTATACCAATAATCAAATGAGTGGGTTTTATCTAAAAAGTTCGGGAAATTATGCTGTCTGGTTGAACGGATTGGTTTCTGCTGTGTCTAATGATACAGGTAGTCCCGAATTGCGAAACACAATTTCATTTCAAGGGGCAGGAAATTTATTGCTAACGGATTCATTCACATCAACAGCAGATGGTGGTGGAGGATATACAAAAGTGACATCTGTGGGACATGGATTAAGCGAAGGGCAATATGTCACAATAAATTCAAGCACCTCTTTGGATGGTTCTTATTATATTCAGAGTGTCAATCAAGATACTTTCGAGGTCTTGAATAGTTGGTCAACGAGTACAGAAACAGGAGTCTGGCTGTTGGAGACTTTTTCAAAACAGATTGTTTCAATTAATTTAAACGCATAAGGAGAAGGTATGGCAGTCGATACGGCAGTAAGAAGTACACAAGATTTAAAATTATCAATCGGGACAGCAACGACCACAGGGGGAACAACTTGTTCAACCTTCTATGTACTCCCAATTCTGTCACCTCCCACCATTTTAGATATAACTGCACCACTTGAAGAAGCATCTCCCATTTTGGGAACACATACTATGAGTAAATCTGGTGCTTTTCACAATAGAACTAATAAAATGTATGAGATTTCCTTTTCTGTTTTAGCATCTCCCACTATTATGGATCTAATGTGTCTTTATGCCTATGAGGATGGAGACGGGGTTAATAATTTAATCGGAAATTACAGACCTCCGAATTGGATAAATGGGGCAACTGCCACCGATACACAAAATATCTATATCCAAGGGGCAGGATTCTCGGAAAATACTGCCTCGACTGATGAAAATTCCGATATGTATTTTAAGGGATGTGTCTGCACCTCTTTAGAACTCACCCATGCCATTGATTCAGAGAGTGGGAAACCTGTTGCTAATATGACCTTTGTGACAGGATACAATCCAGAATATGGTGACAATATGAGCGATGGTGAAGCCCCACACAATACTGCGGTCAATCTCACGGGTGAGGGTTCCCCCAATTTTAGTGATTGGACTACTGCAACAGATATTCATTCAAGTGATGCAGGGTATCAAATACATCCATACTCATATTCATTGTCGATGGCTCGTGATGTGCAAAGGATAGGTTATGTTAATGCTACTGATTTCAGCCCCATTGGTTATACAATGGTTGGACAATGGGATGTATCAATGAATTGCACATATAAGAGAGATGCCAATTTTACAAATCTAAAATCACTTTTATACGATTCTACATATATATACATAGATATGTATGGGAACACAGGTGGGAATGATTGGAATGTTTTTTGTTATGGTAAAGTAACGGAGGGGGGTGTGGATACAGGCAATCCCGAATTGCGAAACACAATAACGCTGAAAGGGATGGGAGATGTTGAAAGTGCCACCGCATATTGTGGAATGTCTATGTAATTAAATAGAGGGAGAGGTATGTTAATAGAGGTAAAAGACGGAGAAAAAGTAATATCAAGCAGGGAGGTGGAGGTCAAAGAGTTAAACCTCACAGATAGGGGTAAATTTTTAGATTTGATGATGGACTTTCAAGTCAACCCTGCGAAAAATTATTTTTCCAGAATTATAAATGTTTGTCGGGTCTGTACTGACTACCCAGATGATGAGTTGAACAAGTTTGCAGATGCTGAACTGATGCAACTATTCAATGCGATAGTCAAGGAAAAGAATAACGCAAAAAAAAAGACCTCATCCTCCGACTAAATTGCCACCTGTCAGCGAGAGGATGTGAGGAGGACAGGTTCAAGTTTCCATATAGAGCAAAATGTTCTTCGGGAGTAAAAGAATTTAAGGACAAGGGTGATGTGTTGGATGAACTTTTAATCGTTGCCTATCAGTCAGAGCAGGAGGGTTTCGGGAAAGTATTGGGAGAAGCGGTTTTTTATGAGAGTTTATATTTTGCGAATAACTCGGATTTAGTTGACACGGAGAGCCAAGCGATGATTCGGTCATACTTATACTCAAAAGAGAGCAACACACCTCCTTTCGCCACAATACAAGACACCCCTGCGGACTACATTGATAAATGGGTGATTATTAGGGATGAACTTACCCTCATCCAAAATCAACAAATAAAGGAACAGCAAAATAATGGCAAGTAAGACCAATAAATACACCATACAGGCAGAGACGAAAGGCTTTAAAAAAGCCGAAGGACAGACGAAGAAACTTGGCGGTGGAATGAAATCACTTGCCAAGTCAGTCGGTGGGGTTGCTCTGGCTTATTTTTCTGCTCAAGGACTTGTTTCTGGATTGAAGGCAGTTATTAAATTAGCAGGGGAACAGGAACTCGCTGAAAAGAAATTGGCAACAGCATTTAGGGGCAATACTACGGGATTAAAAGCATACGCAAGACAATTACAACAGACTACTCGATTTGGTGATGAGGCTGTGATGGGTGTGATGACAATCATCTCTGCTTTTAATAAAGATGAGGATGCGATTAGAAGCTTAACCAAAGCAACCCTTGACCTTGCCGAAGGAACGGGTATGGATTTAAAGAGTGCAGGAGATTTAGTTTCCAAATCAATAGGCTCATCCACAAATGCCCTGTCAAGATATGGAATTGAGGTTGTCGGTGCAGTTGGTTCAACCGCCAGACTTGACTCAATGCTTGGCAATATATCCGATAAATTTGAAGGACAAGCATCTGCATCTGCTGACACGATGACGGGTTCAGTTGCCCAGATGCACAATGCTCTGGGGGATATGGGCGAAACAATCGGAACTATAATTTCCCCGATGATTGTGGAATTTGCAGGGAATATCAAACAAGGTGCTGAAATGGTGGGGAGATTTTTTGCAGAATTAACAGAAACAGACCTCGAGACCACGATAAGGGAATTGGAGGATTTGGGAATTGCAACCGAGTCCTTGCTTGTTCTTAAAAATATACAACTTGACAAGGAGATTAGAAAACTAAACAGCGAACTTGAGAAATCATCCTCAACCCAAAAAAGCAATGTCGAAATAGAGGAGAGATTACGAGCAATCCAAGAGGAGAGGGGCAATTTATTAGTAGAGCAAGGCAATATTGAGGCAAATGGTTCGCTTGAAAAGGAAAAACAATTTAATACAATGCAGAGGCAACTTGAGATTGCCAGAAGCGGAATGGATGTTGCAGGATTAAATCTTGACACGATTGAGGGGGAGGCAATCCAGAGAGAGAGGTCAGCAATGGCATCAAAAAATTTAAAACAATCACTTGATGAAAATGTTAAGGCGGAGGTTGACAGATATGCCTTAATTCAACAAGAGATGGGGGTGCTTGAGCAAGAACTTGAAGGACTGACAGAGGTCGCAGAAATAGTTGCAGAATTAAACAGGTTGGAGGCTCAAAGGGTTGAATTGAAGAAACAAGGAAACGAGGAGGGCGGTGGCGATGCTGAACTCACAGGCTTACAAGAGTTGCAGATTGTTTACGATGAAATTCTTGCCAAAAGATTAATTGATAATGAGGCAAAGATTGAACAGATGGCTCTCGATTTAGCATTAAAAGATGGGGTTGACAAGATTACTCAATCCTATATTGACCAAGCGAAGGCAATACTAACTACGGGCGAGGTTGAAAAAGCCACCACAGCACAGAAACTTGCCTCAATGTCACAACTTACAGGGGGACTTTCTAAACTTGCAGGAGAACACAAGCAAGGTGCTTTAGTTGCTAAACGATTGGCACAATCAACTGCTGTGATTGATACTTGGGCAGGGGCAAATAAGGCTCTCGCATCTGCACCTCCTCCGTGGAACTTTATTGCAATGGCAGGGGTGATTGCCTCTGGAATGGCAAATGTGGCTAATATTGAATCACAAACAATGGCAACGGGTGGATTTATTTCTGGAAACTCACACGCAAATGGCGGAGTAAATATCAATGCCGAGGGTGGTGAGTTTATGATGCGAAAGTCAGCAGTTGAATCCATAGGTGTTGAAAGTTTATCTGCTATGAATGAGGGTGGTGGCGGTGGAATTACCTTAAATATTTCCGCCCCGCTTGTTGATGACACAATCATTGACACGATTGTCCCTGCCATTGACAGAGCAAGGCGAGAGGGTCTTGCGTGAGTTTAACTTTAGCCCCTCAAGTTGTCACGGGCAATGCTTTTTCTGTATGGTCTATTAAATTATTCAATAATACGGGGGGGTATTTCCCCATTGCCACCACAGATTTTACAGGTGCGGTTTACTTTTATCCTATTATTAAAAATAAACCATCAATCCGCACCTCTATTGACCTTGCCAAGTCAACTGCTAAAACGAGTGATGTAACTCTCACCTGCATCAATGAATATTTACCCTCCAAATTTTTAAGTGCTGAACTACTACATGGGACTAATAATTACATAAATCAAGAGGTTGTTATATATCAATCATTTGAAGGCAATTATAATGGAGTTGATGCCACAATTTACACAGGCAGACTTGTTGACATTTCACATGACCATGAAACTTGCACTTTGAAAATTCAATCGGCAAGACCTTGGGATTTTATAACAATTCCAAGCAATATGGTTCCCTCATCTCCCTATGGCACAACTGCAAGGATTCCAACTCCTGTATCTTATGGTAACTTTACCCATCCGTATGGTGTTATGCCAACCTATGCAAACGGGGAGAAAGTTGTCCCAGATTTTACTATGAAACCCTGTCGATATTTCCAATCAACCAAATACGGGTATCGTTATCTTGTAGGGGAAACAAATGATTCTGGAAAGGGGCAGTTATTTTTATATGATAAGGGATTGTCGTGTCCTGTTCCAATAGAAACTACCACCTCAACAAGTGTTGGTTTGAGCGGGGCATACTATTCAAATGTTAATCCACAACAAACAAGAGGGTTTGGATTTAGACCAAACGAATATGAAGATAAGGGCAGTTCAGCATCTTTTAACAATTGGTCAAATGAATCACAGGCTTTTGATGGTGATGATGATACTGATGCAGATTCCATTCAAACCATAACAAGCATCGTTGCCGATGCTAATGCAGTTACGGAATACTCCTTCCCTGTTCCAGAGGGTAAGATGACGGGGGTGGATGTGAAGAAATATATAAAATGGAGGTTGACATCTTTTCAAGCATTACTCTCTCCCTATTGGAATCGTCTTGAGTATTCCCTTGATAATGCAACTTGGGTTGAAATAACAAGGCACGACCATGGTGACGGGGCGGGGGTAGATACAAATGGAATTTATACCCTCCCTACCACCACAGATGCACCAGACAGGATTTACATAAGGCATATTTTTACACAAAGTGCCTCGGCATACTGCCAAATGACCTGCCACATAAAAGACATTTATGCGGAAAATGAATATAGGCAGGGGGATGACCAAGAAGTTCCCGAATGGTTATACTCGTATGATAATGGCTTTTCTGATTCTTGGGGTGGTGGTGGTTTGTGTGACCAGATTAATGAGGTACATCGAGATATTACAATTAGGTATGCAGGATTATCAACCTCAACCCCAGAGGGGTGGTCAGACCTTAATACTGCCCGTGCTGATTGGAAAGTCAGATATTGGATAACAGAGCCAACCGCAATCCAAAAAGTTCTGGAGAAAATTCAGTATGAAGGTGCATTTATTTTCACTTGGACACCAGATGGCGGGGCAAAATATATATATGTAAAAACCTCCTATTCAAGTGCTGACCATACTTTGGGAGATAGCGATTTGTCTGGGGTAAAAATATCCCATACACCATTTTCAGAATTGGAAACACGATATAAGGTCAGGTATCAAAAACACCATCCAACAGGTGAATATCTGCAATATAAATCCGACCTCTCTGGGGGGGGTTCTACCATTCGTGATAAGTGGAATATACAAGCCAAAGAAAATATAAAAGAGATTAAACTTGATGCTATTATTGAAACGGACACAGGCACAGATGACATTCAAGAATTTTCGGATTATTATTTCAATATTTTCGGTGACATAAAAATCATTGTGAGTGGTGATATTGTAAACCCTACAAAATGGGGTGTGGAGATTGGTGATATAGTAACCTTTACAGATTTAGAATTAAAAGCATTTAATACGGATTTGGGGGCAAGTAACTACTTTATGATAACAGACCTCACAAGGTCGGTGGATAGTTTAAAATTTAAAGCAAGAGAGGTAGGCTAAATGGCAGTTCCAGAATTAGGACAAATAAGAATCATCCCAGATTATTTTAATTATTTAATTGCAACAGGCTCTGACCTTTCTTATGCGAGTACATTACCCGTAAGCCCTCTGGTTGTAAATGATTTTGCTTGGCTTGACCATCGACTCCAATCATACACCACACACCCAACCGATGCTATTGGGTATTTTCGTTATGAATCTGCCGACACCTTTACGGGTGGTGGGAATACTGATATGAAAATAATGTGCCTTTATAATTCAGATAATTGGGCTACTAAAGAGGCACACATTGGAATTGTATCATCTGGAGGAACTTTAATCACTGCCCTTAATGTCTTGGTAAATGGCTCGGAGGTTACCGATGGATATGTAAGACCAACCACAGAAGTGGCAGGACATCCGCAAGGGCTGACAATCTTTGAAACTCAAGACACATGGGTTGTCAAGGGTGTCATTGTAAGTACATATAGTGGAACGGGTACATTTGTGGGAGATGTGGGAACCCATATCCTTCATGTGGGGGAAATCTTTGAACTACCAACCAATGCAACTGCATCGCTCTCATATAATACTAAATTCAAGAATAAGGTCAACACCGCATTTAGTGGTGCATCTTATTCAACTCTATACAATACCAACTCGCAAAGAATTGTTAAGGCATCTTGGGAGTACATTAATTGGTCAAATGGTTCAAGTGGAATTAATGATTTTACAAGGATGATGGGAATCTGCTTTGGCTCTCATATTCCTGTGGCGGTGGAGTTTGATAAAGCGGTGACGGGCAATTACGAGAATTATATGTTTGCCAGAATTACCAAATGGAATCAAACCCAGATGTCCCCCTCTCTCTGGAAAGTCTCCGCAGAATTTACCGAATTTATATAGCATAGCGGATTTACTCCTCCTTTCCGCTATTCTCTCCCGAAAAACCCCTGCCCTTTTATTGGTGGGGGTTTTGCTTTCCCCTATATATATAAGTGTGTATGTGTATATCTTGCATATTTTTATGGGTAATAATTACCCAAAAAGTTCCTTTTTATTCCTTGACTTATATCACAAAAGTGATTAGGGGTTTCAAAATACTCATTTTCACCACCTAAAGTGTCACTTTAAACAAAAACAACTTTCTCCTTATGAGAATCACTTTCTCAACATTTCCGTTAAAACATACACAATCGAGGGTAAAATGGCAGGAAGGGGCAAATATGGGGCAAATTCGGGAGCCTCTATCTTACCACCTTTTACATTCTGTTAATTGGCTTTTAATGGTTTAGGAGGGTGGATTTCATAGATAATAATATATTTAACATTTTGTTAAATTAGGTGTTGCACATATCAACGGGATTGTTTTACTTTACACTTAATGGAAACAGATAAAGCAGGTCACTTAAAACTAAATAGAGGAATCGAGAAAATGAAGAAAAAAAACACACTCACACTATTTGTTGAGACTCCACATCAAGGAATCAAGAAAATGGTGTTGACTGCAAAAACAGGAATGACGACACGGACATTTGAGGACAACTCTTACGATGTGTCTTGTCATACCAAAAGAAACAAAAACAACACTCTCTTGGATTTAAATGGTCGCCTATGGGCAATTATTTATTTTGAGTGTGAGGTTGATGCTGATGGGAGCCGTTATTCAATCTGTGGTGAAAAATATGCAAATGGAAAATACTCCTATTATAATTGGGACATCTCTGACCTATTCACAATCATTTCCCACAGATATGATGGTGATGATTATCTTGGTCGTACCTGTGATGAGTTTGGTGTCAAAACGGGTGAGACTGCCCCTATATGTATAGGAGGTAAGTAATGGCTGACAAAGGAATTAGACTTGGAGATAAAACTTACACCCTTGATTATTATGTTTATGAAATCCGTAAGCATTACTCAATCAAACTTAAAAGAAAAATGCCAATAAGAGCCTGTCAAAATGATGGTTGCACAAAATCACAACCCAAGCATATTACTTTCTTTCCATCATCTAAAGGATTGAAATGGTGGGCATATTATGGTTATAAAAAAGATGGTCGCTTTTGCTCTTGTAAATGTATGAGAGAATCAGTACCTCGCAACTACTACGATAGTGGTATCGTGGAAGGGGGGTTTTAATATGAAATGGTTTTGGATAATCACTAAAGACAGGATTGAAGATGGCGAGGCTAAAGGTGTATCAAATGGCGATAAGTCAATCACCTCAAACAAGGCTCATTTCTCAATGTACGATGACGATGACAACTGCTATTATGAGGGTATGATTTACGGAGATTATTATGGGTTTGAACCTCTTGATGATTATGGAATGCCCAATGCAGGTTGCACATATATCAAAATAAATGGGGAGGTGCTTTGATGAAATCTGACAAACTATTTTACTTTGCTCTGGGGTTCTGTGTTGCGATGCTTGTGTCAATGGTGGTGGTGGCTTGGATGTCATCACCAGAGCCGACCTTTATATGTGGTGGCTGTGGTTCTCCAGATTGGTACTCAACTATTGCGGAGGGTGAATGAATGAAAGCACACCAAAGAGTTATTCGAGAGAAAATTTCAAAACAAGACTCTGACTTTCTTCCTTTGTTTGGGCGGTATTGGGAGGCTCTTGATGTTGATATTAAAAAAGCGACAATAAGACCTATTGACTATGATACCGCCAAAAGAATTATTTTAGAATATGAATGGCTCGGGACAATGGGAACAACTCAAAAACATTTTGGCATATATTTTGATGGGCATTGTGCAGGGGTGGTTTGTTATGGTTTTTTTCAAGCGATGGAGGGGTACAGAAAATTTGTCGGTGATGACTATGCCGACAAGGGAATCCAACTATCAAGGGGTGCTTGTGTTCATTGGTCGCATCCACATTCGGCAAGTAAATTGATTGGTGCATCGCTACAATATTTAAAAAAAGAGGGTTACAGGTATGCAGTTGCATTTTCTGACCCAGAGGCAGGAGAAATAGGAACTATCTATCAAGCAACAAATTGGTATTATCTTGGTTTTGGCACAACAAAACATTTCAACCTTGTATATGAAGATGGCAAACTTTTTATGAATGACAGGGATTTCAATAAAAAGTATAAATATAAAAATTTAAGTAATTTCCTGTTAGATAATCCCAAAATACATAAGAAGGATATTCTCCCAAAAGCGAGATACATCAAACTACTCGGTAATAAAAGAGAAAACAGGGAAATGTTGGAAACTTTAAAATGTAGGGTTAAACCATATCCAAAAAGGGGGAATAAATGAGAATTATTACAGACCTTAATCACCTTCGTGAAAAATGCAGGGAGGTATCATATCAACAAAGCAGTAAAATCGCTTTAAAAATGGTGTCTTGGCTCAAAAACAACAACATTGATGGGACACTTGGATTGGCTTGTAACCAACTCGGTCTTGGTGGTCGTGTTATTCTGGTGAAAATTGGAAACAGGTTTCAGCATTTTGTTAATCCGATAATTGTCGAACTCTCTGAAAGTAAAGTGACCACGACAGAACAATGTTTGTCTGTCCCAGATAGGGAGGTCGAGGTTGAAAGGAGTGTCTCACTTACAATGGCATACGATACCTTTGGATTTCAAAACATTGGCACGGGGATTGGTAAGTATGAGGGTCAAGTTGCCACAATTATTCAGCACGAAATTGACCACCTAAATGGTGTTGTCATTGGTGATGAGGAAGGGGTTGTCAGATAGTTATGGAAACCCTATATTTGACAATGTGTAAACGGAGGAAAACGATGATAATACTAAATGAGGTATTAAAATTTGAGGAACGCTCTGGTGCTTGGCTCTCTCGTAAGATTGGGGTGTCTCGTGCCTGTGTTTCTCATTGGTTAAACGGGAAAGCAATACCGAATGAGATTAACAAATTGAAAATCTCATCAATTCTTGGTATTGATAAAAGTAAACTACAATAAAAAGGAGAATCGAATGGAAATAAAAGACCTTGCCAAAAAATATACTTTAAGTAAAGACGATTTCTGGCAATTACCACAAAACGACAAGATTTGGATTATTACTCATGATGCGGTTGAAAAAATTGCATCAATAGAAAATATCCAAATGGTTAATATTGAAACCATAAATAGCACCGATGACCTTGTGAGATTTATTATCACGATGAAAATGGGAGACAAAACCATCATTGATGTTGGAGAGGCTGACCGCAAAAATTGCAGGACAAATTACCTTTTTTGCATGGCTTTTAAACGAGGGGTTGATAGGTGTGTTTTGAAACTTATTAATGCTTATGAGTATGGGGTTTATTCCGACACAGAGGCAGACGATTTCAAAAAGCCACACACCTCCGTATATCATAAAAGGGATGACCAGATTGTCGATTTTGACAGACTCCTCAAACATGATACCTTTACAGGCAAGAAAAAGGAGGTGAAGGATGCTTGGAGAGATGCCGACACACTTTCCAAAACAGAACTTGTCTTGTCACGAATGAAACAGAATGTGGCAAAGCATGAAAATGAAATGAACGGACAATTAAAGGAGGTTGCTGATGCAAGTTAGTCGAATGAATAAGGGTAGTTGGGGGAAGGTTCGTGCCTTTTTTGACCTAACAACAACCGAAGGCTTAACAATCAAAGGGTTTAAATTGGTTGAAGGAATCAGCGGTTTATTTGTAGGGTTTCCATCTGCGAAAGGTACAAATGGCGAATATTACGACACCATTTGGGGTGAAAAAGAGTGCAAAGAGGAGGTCAATGTTTTGGCTCTCCAAATGTATAATGACCCGACAAATGGTGAACCTGTGTTGACCTTGACGGAGGAAAATGGTAAACCTAAAGTGGTAGAGGAAGAAGATGTGCCATTTTAGTTAAGTGAAAAAGGGGGTGGGTCGGGAGACTGCCCCCGCCTAATGCTACCGATGGCGGTCACAAGTCCGTATTTAAAAAGCAGAGTGGGTAAAATCAACTAAAACTAAAAAAGGAATCGAGAAAAATGAAAATAAAATTCGAAAAAACACATGATATTTATGAGGACAGGTTTTTCTTCTTCATTGATTGGCTTGACAAAAATGGCTATGGGTTAATGACATTGAAACATCTAATGCAGAAACCTCAATATGAGGAGTTATGGAACGACTTTCAGGAGGTTGAATATGCAGACTAATGACATTTTAGGAGTTATCAAGGTAATTACTGACGATTATAGTGACAAGATATATGACAACTTTCTTAACCATGCCACCACACAGGATTTCAGACAGGTATCGGATGTGGATTGTAATTTCTGCGGTGGTGATGGGATGTTTACAGACAAGGAGGATTGGTTTGATGGTGTAACCACCTTACAGGTTGATGTCCCTGTAATATGTCCCTGTGTAGAGGCTAATGAGGATGAGGTGGTCAAGTATTGGGGGAATAAAGTATGATTTCAGACTGCTGTGGTGCTTTACCATTAGGTGAACTATATGACAATTTTGGTCTTTGTTCTGAATGTCGTGACCATTGTTGTTTTGATGAGGAGGGTGATGAATGAAGGATGCCTATTACTTTCCACATGACTCAAATGCAAGAAATGACCAAAGGCTCTTAAAAGTACGATTTAAGCATGGTGCGAGTGGATATGGTGCTTTCTTCATGTTGTTGGAGATAATGCGAGAGCAGGGCGATTACAGGCTTTCAATGACCGATTTAGAAATGATTGATGAGATGGAAATACACATCGGGATTGATTCGCTTATTGATATAGTTGAGAATTATGACCTGTTTGAACTTGATGGGGATTACTTTTATTCAAACTCCTTCGATAGACGGATGCAAAAAATGAATGATTTACGGGATATAAGAGCAAAAGCAGGGCGGAAGGGAGGCAAATCACGACCAACCGCCAAGCAAAACCCAAGCAAAACCCAAGCATTAAAGGAAATTATATTAAAGGAAAGTAAATCAAATAATATTAAATCAAGTGAGAGTGATACTCTTACAGAGATAGAGACAATTGTGGATGATTTTTATATTTTCCAAATGAATCAACATCCTAATAAATATCCTAATTTTAAAAAGCGAAAAGAATCCCTTTATCGTGATAGTATTTCAACGATAGATAAATTGGTTAGAATTGATGGCTATACACTTGACAAGGTGAAGGGTGCTTTGACTTATGCGGTTCGGGATGATTTTTGGAGTGTGAACACATTGTCATTGTCTGGGTTGCGTAAGAAATCTCAAAATGGTCTTATGAAATTTGAAAACCTATTTGCCAAATATGAACAGGGAGATAAGGGATTGAAATATGAGAGGTTTGCCAATGGACAAAGATGAATTTCGCAAGGTGATGGTGTTTATGTATAAGGCATTTCGTCAAGAACCAAATGAGGATGAGTTTGAGACTTATTATTTAATGCTCAAGGAGTATGACATTGATAAAATTAAAAAGTCGGCTTATAATCTCTGTAAAACCTCTGAATTTTTCCCCAGAATTAAAAACATCATTGAGGGGATGGTTGAAATTCCAGAGGAGAGATTGGTTGCGGAAGAAATACTAAAGATTGCAGAGGACTCCAATTATGCGACTATTGAATCAATTAAGTTTGGTCACGATATTACCAGAGCCATTGTCGATGATATTGGACTGAATAGGCTTGGACTTATGTCACCAGAGGATTTAAAAAATACAATACATTTCAAATATAGGGACATTTCACCTGTATGGAAAAGGTGTCAAATGGAAAACAGGGAGTTTTTAACATCATCCACAAACCCTATGTTAAAAAGGGCAAACCAGACACAATCATTAAAAAACCTTTTATGAAATTTGGCAAGATAATTGACGGATATGACTTACCAGATGATATTGCTATCCCCCTCATCGCAGAGTTGGAGGATTGTCACCTTGTATGGTGGCAAAAACAGGCAAGTGATTGGAGTAAAGACAATCTGGTCAAGTCGTTACAAATAAAGGCACGGGATGAGAAAATTGCCACATTAAAAAAGAAACTTAAAAGATACAAACCCAGAAATGGCGAATATTAAAGACTACATCCAACTATTTGATGAGAATATTGTCCTGCAAAATAAGATTGAAAAGTTGGAACAAGTTATCGCAGTCCTTAAAGGTCTGATAAATGAGATTGGTCATTTCCAACCAAGAGTGACCGAGGAATGTATGAAGGAGGTGGATAGGATTGAAACCTCTAAATAAGGATGCAGGGATGGGTGACCTCGATTCCCACCTGTCCCTGCCCTATCAAATTAAGGAGATGAATGAGAAAAATATGTAAATTCTGTGAAACTGAAAAGTCTTTGGCAGAGTTTGTAAAGACAGGAATATCAAGACACTCAATGTGTGACCCATGTCGCAAGACTTACATGAGAGAACAACACCACAAGCGACAGGCATTAAGGAAAACGGGAATTATGTACAATGCCTAAACTTAAAACAATCAACAACAAATTAGATGCCATTGTCAGGAAAATCGTCAGGGCAAGGGATGAGGTTTGTGTTACCTGTGGATATGATGACACCCTCCAAGTGTCTCACTACATATCAAGAACCCACATTAGCACCAGATGGGATTTGAGAAATTGCAATTTACAATGTGCAAAGTGTCACTTGAAGGATTATCATGGTGGGTTTGTCCTTCCCTATCAAAATCACTTATTGAAACACTATGGAGATAATATTATCGTGGAATTGGAAAGTCTTGGATGGAAACCATCACATAAGGTTGGATTGGCTAAATACCACCAGAGGGAGGAATTGTATTTGAAATTAAAAAAGGATTATGATAATAGGGGTGGCAATGTTTAATTTTAAAATTGACAGCCATATTAGAACCCATTGTGTTGAACAATTAAAATTGTATAATTTTGGAAAGCGAGGCAGGGGTGATGGAACTCCAGAACAGCAGTTGACAGGAATTGTTGGCGAGTCTGCGGTTGCTCATGCTTGTGGGTTTCCCCTTATTGATGGTTCGACAGGTTTCGATGGTGGTGAGGATATTAGAATCGGTGAGTATGTCGTGGACATAAAAACAATGGGGAGGGCTGTCCCTGTTAATATTCATTATATGGTTGGCAATTTTCCAAAATGTCAAGAATCATACAAAACGGATGTATATGTGTTTGCCTCATTAAATAAAAATACAGATGTATTGACCATTGTTGGTTGGATTCCTAAAAAAGAATTTCTTGAAAAGGCATCTTTATTTAGGGAGGGAGAAACAAGAACTCGAAACAATGGAACGGAATTTGTATTAAGTCAGGATAATTATGAAATTAAATATTCATATTTGAGGGATGTTGTAAATCCAGACCACATGATGAACCAAATATACATGGCATGGAAACCAAAAGTGGCATGAGTGATATAAATGAACTATGGTTGACAATAGAAGAACTAAAACAAAATTCTGACCCACCTGTTGATTGGATGGAAATTATAGAATCATTAATCACAAGGGTTGAAGATTTAGAAAGTAGTACCGAACATTGGAGAAAGCATTTTCATAGGGAGATTAATACATTATCTGAAAATGTTGCTAATTTTGTAGAAATAGAAAAATCAGATGAATGATTTGGGTAACACCAAAAGAGGCAGAGGGTGAGGAATTGGACACATGGACACCTTGAAACGAATGTGCCTCACCCTTAATATTTTTAACTAAAAAGGAGAATCGAAAAGTGGAAAAGAAAATCAAATATGTAATACTCGGCTATCTATTAGCATTATTGACATCGTGTGCCACAGAGCCACTCAATGCAGATTATGGGCAGATTGGCACAAGGTTCAATCCGATGTATGTTGTGGTTCTGGATGAGTAAAAGAATTAGTATGTATGTGGGTATCGCCCTGCTTTCAATAACCTTCTGGGTTGTAGTTGTTTGGTTGGTTTCGTAAAGCATATTGGAAAAAGACAATTTGTATGTGAATGTTGTGGTAAAAATTCCAACTCTGAAATGTATAGTTTTCAAAATCCAAGATATGTTCCAGACTATGAGCCGAAAGTATGGAAAGGGGTTTGTAAGAAATGCCTCAAAAGAGAAATCGGGAAAGGTAGATTTAAACAATTTGGATTGGAGAACCGAACTTGATTTTGTCTATGTTAATATTAGAACGGGGGAAAAACGATTAAAATAAGGATATAAATGAAAAAGCGAAAACAAACCCCTCTGGTAGTATTGGACAGCGAAAACGAATTAGAGTTGCGGAATGTGAGGTTAGTGAAACAAGTCCCATTCTACCCCTTTAGACTTAATGACGAATTATCTATAAGGAATATGGGGATGCGGAACTCTATGGAAACAATGCACCGCCTTACCGATATGTATAATATTTCTATTCCCTATGAGGTTAAAATACAAATGATTCAAGATTGGTACAATACATCCCCCAAAAACATCGAAAAGGTCACAAATAATAACCCTACTGATAAGTAGGTAATTTCATATAACCCCACCGCCTTAATCTCTCTTTAAACTTAAAGAGGGATATCCCCTGTTTGAACTATTATCGGAACTAAACACCAAGCGTGAGACCCTAACCTTCGCCATCACAGAGATGAAAAAGCGAGGCAAGGTAAAAGCACAGGCAGAAAGGGACTATCGTGTCGAATTGGCGAAACAAATACTAATTGAAAGGGGCAAGGGTACACCCGTCACAATTATTAATGATATTTGCAGGGGAAATAAGATTATAGCAAACCTAAAAATGGAAAGAGATATTGCAGACACCCTTTATGATACCTGCCTCCAAAAGATTTATCAATCCAAATTAGAAATCAATGTAATTGAAAACCAAATGAGTGCCGAGAGGAAAGGTTTATGATTAAACTCATTATACTTGCAACCCTCTTAAACACGGGGGAGATACAAGCAACTATCCCAGATAGTACAAAGATTGAGGCGAGGAGACGGAGGGGCAAGGGTAATAAGGGTCGTAAACGAGGCGGGAATGGTTTAAGATAATGGCAAGACCAAAGAAATATGATATTGACCCAGAGGAGGTGATTAAACTCGCAGGATATGGATGCTCACAAAGAGACATTGCAGACTTTTATGGTTGTGATGAATCATTGATATCCAAGAATTATTCAAGTATTTTCACAAAAGCACGGGCGGAAATGAAAAATGGTTTGAGGAGTAAGCAGATTAATGTCGCTATGGGTGGAAATGTTACTATGCTGATATGGCTTGGAAAACAGATATTGGGACAGAGTGAGAAGGTCGAGGCATCTTTTAAAGATTCCCCGAATGGGTTTGAACTCGAAGAAATTTAAGGTATATAAGCACCAGAATCTATTTGTAAGGAGTAAAGCCAAGTACCCTGCTCTCGTGGCAGGGTATGGTTGAACCCTTCGGGGTTTAACTTTTTACAAGGAAGCGGAAAGACCACAGCCTTTGTGTTGATGGCGATGAGACAGGCAGGACTGAACCCATCTGGGACAATATTACTCGCAGAGCCTACATATCCAATGATAAAGGATGTTTTACAACCCACATTGGAGAGGCTATTGAAGGAGGCGGGATGGGATTACTCTTATTCAGCATCCGAACTTAAATACAGGGTTGAATGGGATAGTGGTAAGGGGTATGCGAATATCATACTCCGTTCAGCAGAAAATTATAAACGCTGGGCAGGGATAAATTTATGTGCAGGGGGGATTGACGAGGCAGATAATTTGAAAAATTCTGATGCTTGGCTGATGCTCTTGTCACGATTGAGGGAAGGGAATA
>Ga0209337_1000718_pt1 | contig 26740 bp, 28 predicted proteins | sample LinPmetageLP53_FD_184044 | JGI IMG/M metagenome (GOLD analysis project Ga0209337, IMG submission 184044) | Marine viral communities from the Pacific Ocean - LP-53 (SPAdes) (version 2) | ecosystem: Environmental > Aquatic > Marine > Oceanic | place: Pacific Ocean | collected 2010-02-08 | reverse complement strand
GGGAAGAGCCCTTCTAAAGGTGTAAACCCTGATGAAGTAGTAGCGATGGGAGCAGCAATCCAAGGAGGGGTTTTAGCTGGGGATGTAAATGATGTCCTATTATTAGACGTAACACCACTTTCTTTAGGTATTGAAACTATGGGTGCTGTAATGACTAAATTAATAGACTCTAACACGACCATACCAACATCCAAGAGTCAAATATTTTCTACGGCGGTAGATAACCAACCTTCGGTAGATATACATGTACTACAAGGAGAAAGACCAATGGCTGGAGATAACAGAACACTAGGTAGATTCCAACTAACGGATATACCACCATCACCAAGAGGAATTCCACAGATTGAAGTTAGTTTTGATATTGACGCAAACGGTATTATTGATGTTAGGGCTGTAGATAAAGGAACTGGTAAGGAACATACAATAAAAATTGAATCGGGAAGTAGTTTATCTGACGAAGAGGTTGATAGAATGAAAAAAGAGGCAGAAGCAAACGCAAAAACTGATAACGAAAAACTAGAAAAGATAAATAAGTTAAATGAAGCGGACGCTTTAATATTCCAAACAGAAAAACAGATAGAAGAATTTGGGGATAAATTAGATGAGACTGATAAGTCAAGGTTAGAAAATAATATTAAAGAACTTAAAGAAGTTATGGAGTCAGAAGATACTGAAGGTATAGAAGACTTAACGGAGAAACTTAATAGTACTTGGCAAGAAATAAGTACAAAACTTTATGAAGAAACCGAGACTAGTGAGGAACCACCTATGGACGGTAAAACAACAGACTCAACTGATGTTGAATTCGAGGAAGTAAAATAAATTAATTTAATGAAAGGAAATCATAAAGGTTTCCTTTCATATTAATATTATATAAATTTAAAAAAAAAACATGATGAAATTATATACAAATCCAAGTTGTCACTACTGTAAAAGAATAAAAGAATTCTTAAACCAAAATAATATTGAATTTGAAGAAGTAGTAGCTGGGGAAAATGAAAAAGAATGGAACGAACTAATTAGAATTACTGGGATAGGAATGACACCGACACTAGTATTCCAAGAAGAAATATGGTTACCGAATAGAGACTTTAGAAATCCTGAAGAGTTAGTTGCCAGAATAAACCACTTCAAAGACAATCCAATGAGACCACTTATGTTGGAGGAAAAAGTGGAGCAGGCACATAATTCAGTTAAAAATTTAACTTTATTACTTAATCAGTTAACAGAAACAGTAAGACAAGTTAACACTAAATTAGATAGTAAAAATTTCACACAGACAACTAATCCGGAAGTAGCCCCACAACAATGACAATAAAAAAAGAAAAGATAGAAGGTAAACTAATTCTTAATGAGTATGTGTCAAAAAACTTAAAAAGTTCTGAATATAATACTGAAACAAAACAATTAGTTATTGAGTTTACTAAAGGTGGTAAATATTCTTACGAAAAAGTTCCTATGACCATTTTTACTAAGATGAGAATGGCCGAGAGTCAAGGTTCTTACTTTAGTAAAAATATAGCTAAAACTTATAAGTATAAAAAATTGTCTTAGAGTTGTTTTCCTAATATTTATAATATATGGAAAATACAGACAAAAGAATTATATCTAGTTTTAAGGTACAAGATGAATTAAATCCTGAGATTTGGTTTTTTGATGGCGAAAGCTACAAAATGAAACCAGAAATCAGGATTTCTTTATTGGATATAGTAGAAGATTATATAGAGTTTGCAGGTGTTGAAATTGATGTTGAAGATGTAATCCTTACTGGGTCACTGTCTAATTTTAATTGGTCGGAATTTTCAGATGTTGATTTACACATACTTAGTGAATTTAACGATGAAACGGATTCCTTATTAAAAAAGTATTTAGATAGTAAAAGAATTATTTGGAATTCATTAAGAAAGGTTACAATAAAGGGTTTTGATGTTGAAGTTTATGTACAGGATACTGAAGAACTTCATTTCGCTAGTGGTGTTTATTCTGTTCTATATGATGAGTGGACCACAGAACCAGGAAAGGAAGAGGTTGTTATCGACCCCCAAAAGATATTAGATAAATCGAAAGGGTGGATGGAAATAATTGATAGACTTGAAAGTGATGCAAAACGGGATAAACCAGAAGAACTACTAGATAGGATTGGTGTTTTAAAAAATAAAATAAAAAAGTATCGTGGTAGTGGATTAAAAGATGGGGGTGAGTACTCATATGAGAACTTAACTTTTAAATTTTTAAGAAGAAATGACTACTTAAAGAAAATAAATGACATTAGAAATGAACTAATCGACAAAACTCTTACTGTCGAAGAAAAAGTTTCTGATAGTTAGATATATTTATAATAAAATAAGATTATGGCAGGAAATTACGGAGGACTCTCAACACCGACACAAGCTATAGGAGGATTAGAGCTATTTGCTGGTAAGACCACCACCTATAAAAATTGGGTATGTAGTACTATTGTGTCCAGTGCAAACACAGCTAATGTTACTATAGATGGTAATTTATTTACAATATCTAGTGGTGCTGAAGGTGTAGGAACATCATTACAATTACTGGTAAGTCCAGATGACCTAAGTGCGACTCCTGCTGGTGTGTATTTTTTATGTTATTGTGATGGGTGTAAATCACCTTATTCTGGAGGTACATCACCATCATTTAATTATAATAATAGTGGTGGAGGACCTGGTGGTAAAATGCAACCAGTAATATTAGGAGGACAACACGGGTTAATGAATTAAATTATAGAGTTAAAATAAAATTAAATAAAAACAAAATTAAAATGGGACTAAAACCAATAGGAAGTGAAAAATTAAAAGGACAAGATAAGATTACTAGAATCATGGAGATTGCTCGTTATAACGAAGTTGAAAAAAACGAGACAAACCATATAGCAACGACCTCCTTTAGTAAAAAAGCAGCTGATGGAAATGTTTACGCAATTATTCAGGAACGTGATGGCTATTACTTAAAATGTGGTATTAATGAATCTACATTAGAATACATTAGTGGAGCTAATAGTAAAAAAAGAGACAGGTTTAGAAGTTATAGTTCAGCTCTAAAAAGAATGAACCTAGTATTTAAACCAATAAATGAGGAATATAATGAAGGTAAAGGTGATGGTATGTACGATGAAATGGAAGAACAAGAAAAATTTCTTTTAAACGTACCAAACGAAGGTGGAGAAGAGGAAGTTGATATGGATTTAGATATGGAATCAGGTGATGAAGATATGGATATGGATATGGATATGGGTGATGAAGAAGGTGATGAAGAAATGGATATGGATTTAGATATGGAAGTGGGTGATGAAGAAGGGGAAGTCGATATGGAAGGATTCATGAAGTCAATTCAAAAACTAACAGGTAAGTTAGGTCAAAAATTACGTGACGCTGAAGAAGATATGGGGAGTGAAGATATTAAATATGTTTTAAACTCTGTTATTTCAGCTGTAGATTTAGATAATTTAGATGATGAAGATAGAGATGACGTTTTAGATAGGTTTGAAGATGATGAAGCTGAATATGGTGACGACGAAGAGATGGAAATTGATTTGGGTGATGAAGATATGGAGATGGATTTGGATAGTGAAGAAATGGATTTAGGTGGTGAAGAACTTGAGGTTGAAGATGAAGAAGAGTTAGCTATGGAAGCACTTAGAAAAAGAGTTGGAAGTTTATTGGAGTCGTATACTAAAAAAGGTACTAAAGTAAGAAAGTCACCAGAACCAAAAAAGTACCTTAAGGGAAGAATTTCTAACATACAAGAAGAAAAAAAAATTAAAAAGAACTCTAGTAGTATAGAACAAGAAATGACTATTAAGAAATTTATTAAAGAAAATAATGAATTCAGTGTTTACGGTAGAACTAAACAAGGTAATGTAATACTAACCTCAAACAAAGAAAAAGTTCTTGTTAATAAGGTTGGGGGTATAATTTAATATGAAACTTTTATTTATAAATGAACTCGGACCAAATTACAAAAATGAGAACATTTATGAATTTATATTTGGTACTGATATAAGTGAGCTTTGGGGTGATGAGTGGGATTCTACTCCAGCACATGGAAAACCAGGACCACCAGAATTAAAATATATTAAAGAAGTTGGGGTGTTAAATAATACTAATATTAAGTTTGAGTTAGCACAGAATTCAGATTATTTTAGTATGGAACATGCCTTAGACGGTGTGATAGCTTTAGGCTGGGAAACGTATGAAGAACACTACGAGAGTAATGAAGAAAGGTTAGTTTTTCATTTTGGAGATAAAATGGATAAGATTAAAGACCAATTATATTCACGAGATATAATATTAAAATTTGATAAAAAATTTGAATATGTTAAAAAATAGGACAGAATTAGTTAAAAAATTTATAAATGAAGGGTTCACACATAGAACCCTATCTTTATTTTCAGATATCCAGTTAAAAGAATTACATAAAAAAATATTTAAAGAACAGGTTAGTAAGGAGGCAGCAAAACAAGCAAAAGAAATACTAATTAAAAAAGCAGAAGAAGAATTAGCACATTTACAAAGTGAAACTAACACCACTGAAGAAGAATTAGACATAGAAACCGACGACACCGGAAATCCGGATGTGGATATAGATGGTACACCTTTATTACGAGAAAAAGAAATAGAGGAAGATTTTGAGTCTAAAGCACAACAAAAATATCTTTACGCTGTTAATCCAGCAGCAGCTGAAAAATTAGCATCTAAAATGACTAAAAAAGATTATGAAGACTTACCAGAATATGTTAACGAAGAAGAAATGATAGAAGATTGGGTTTTAAACTTGGTGGAATCTAAAGAAAGACCAGAAATAACTAAAGGGAGTTTTATAAAAACTATAAAAGAAAATCTAGGCTCTACTCAAACTAGTAAGGAGGATTCACCATATACAATTGGTACGGAAGCTCAACAATTGGCATTCACAAATGTAGTAGAGATAGGGAATGAAATGGTACCACCGATGGACGTAAATGTGGATAGTTTTGATGATGAGGGTCATTTAAACGGTTATTTAAATAACCCAGAAAGTGAACAAGTAATAGAGTTAAACATTTGCCCTCAGGGTGATATAAAATTGGATGGTAATGCGGTTGGTAGTTTAGATTTGACTGAAACAGATAGGGATGATGATGGTGAATATATGGGAGCACCGGAAGCCACAACTGCCCCAGTAAAACCTGCCCCAGTAAAACCAGTAACAAGACCCGGTGAAAAAACTAGAAGAGGTCCGTTCGAAAAACCAAAAACCACACCAAAACCGAAAGCTAGAAAAAGTAAAAGTTTACCAGATTGGCTAAGTTCTACTAATTTAGGAAAATCATTAACACAACATGGCTAAGAAAAAAATACATGAAGCACCCCCAATAGATTACGGGGATGGGAGAGAAAGAATGTCACCAGACATTGAAAAAAAATTAGGTTCACAAGAACACCCTTTAGGTGGACATCAAGCTTTTCCAGATATAGATGGAAATGGAATACCTGATAACTTCGAGGAGTTAATAGCATCACAAAGATTTCAAGACGTTGTACAAAAAGTAAAAGACGCTACAGGTGTGGAAAATATAGACCCCCAAACCCTAATGTCCTTACAACCAATGTTAATGCAAGCAGCACAAAGAGTAATGCAAATTGAGTCACAAAATAAACAAGCTCTAGAAGATTTAGCTGTAGAGTTAGTTGTTGATGAAATGGGTATTCCGGAAGGTGATTTACAATTTGACGCCAAGTTGGAAAAACCTAACATGGAAGGGATGCAGACAAAACCAAAAGAGAAAAAGAAAAAGAAAAAGAAGGAACTAGAATTTCCTAATTTTGAAATGGAGGATGAAGCTGCGAAGAGGTTAGAAAAATTAGATTTAGAGAAACAAAAAAGAAGATTTATAAATTCCTTAATACAAGGGTCCGCAAAAAAAGCTCACTATATGTATCATTTAATTCGAGAAAAATTAGATGAAATTAACCCAGATTTAGTTGGGTTATATTCTATAGTAATGTCAGTTAATGATTTACTTTATTGGGTAATGCCTGATATGGAAGATATGATTGGTGGTGGTGGAGCCGAACAAGCGATGGCTGGAAAAGAAGAACTAGATTTAAAAACAGACCCACCAACCGTTAAAGCAAAAGGACTAATGTTTCCAATTCTAGTTCATGAATTATATAAAGGAGTTATGGAGTATGTTTCTGCTCACGGTCTACCATCAGACCCAGATATGGCGGATGAAGTTATTGGTGAGGAAGATACTTTACCAGCAGAAATTTGGGATTTAAGATTAGGCCCAGTAATTTGGGAAAAGTTTCTTGAGGTTTATCCTGATGACTTCTTTGATAGAGAAGAGCAGAAAAGAATTAAAAATTATTTCTATTATAAATTTGTAAAACTGGAAGCGGAAGAATTCTTAACTTTAGCTAAAGAAATATTATCAGGTAGTCAGACTGGTAAAGACCAAGTTAAAAAAATGATTGACGATATAGTTAAACAACTTAAAGACGAAGACTGGGAAGATGCTAGTGGTGAAACAACAGAACCAACAATAGATGATATTCCTGGCAAAACAACAACTGAACCAACCCAAGATTTAGACATGGATACCATATTAGACAAAATCAATAAAAGTGGTATGGAGTCTTTAACAAAAGCAGAAAAAGACTTTTTATATAACTTGTAAAAGGTTAATAATTTTCCGATATTTATAGCATATGGACCAACAAGAGTTAATACATGAATATGCTAGGTGTCTACAAGACACCAACTACGCTATTGAAACGTACTTAGAAACCTACGACAATACACAATCTAAGTATGTCCCATTTAATTTATTTCCAGAACAGAAGATGATGCTAAGTAATTTTGAAGAGCATAACGACAATATTACCAAAAAGTATCGTCAAGCGGGAGTGTCTACAGCGACGGCAGCTTGGGTTTCCAAAAAATTACAATTTGCTTCTAAAACTAGACCAGAAAAAATTCTTATAATTGCTAACAAATTAGATACAGCTTCTGAATTTGCAAACAAAGTAAGAGGTTTTTTAAATCAATGGCCTGATTGGATTAATGTTGGGTTTTCTAAAGAAAAAGATTCACAAAAACATTTTAAATTAAATAATGGGTGTGAAATTAAAGCTGTTGCAACTTCTGTAGATGCTTTAAGGGGGTATACACCTACCACGTTAATATTTGATGAAGCGGCGTACATAGAAGCTGGTGATGATTTTTGGGCGGCATGTATGGCTTCACTTTCTACTGGGGGTAAAGTAATCGTAATCTCCACACCGAACGGGTATGATAAGATTTATTATGAAATATATGAACAATCTATAAAAGGTTTAAATAGTTTTGTAATTTCTGAACTTCATTGGGAGAATGACCCTAGATTTACAAAAGATATTTTTTGGGTTAAAGCAAAGGATATTGTTCATTTTCTATTAAATAGAGAAGATTATAATGAAGAAGAATTTATTCATGAAAGTAGGTTAGATAAATTTAAAGATTTAAAACATAAAGGCTATAAACCATGTTCTGATTGGTTTGAGTCCATGGTTAAAAAACTTAAATATGATAGAAGGAGGGTAGCTCAGGAGTTAGAAAGTGCATTTTTAGGTTCTGGGGATAATGTAATATCATCGGAAATGATAGAAAAGATAAAGAATGAAGATATTAGAGACCCAGAAGAAATGTTTGTTGGGAATCAAATGTGGGTGTGGGAAAAACCGATTAAAGGTCATAGATATATTTTAGGTTGTGATGTAAGTAGGGGGGACGCGGAAGACTTTACCTCTATAGTTATTATAGATTTTGATGAAAGATGCCAAGTAGCTGAATATCTAGGAAAAATACCACCTGATTTAGCAGCCGATATAATATATAAATGGGGTGGTATGTATAAAGCGTATGTTGTGACTGACATAACTGGTGGTATGGGTGTAGCAACTTCTCGTAAGTTACAAGAATTAGGGTATAAGGATTTATATGTTGAAGGTGTTAATACCGCAGATAAATGGAAATATAACCCTAATGCGGCAAATAAAATACCTGGTCTTGCATTTAACAATAAAAGAGTACAAATAGTATCTGCGTTTGAAGAGGCTTTAAGACATAAATTTGTGGTAAGGTCTAAAAGACTATTAAATGAAATGAGTACTTTTGTTTATATAAACGGAAGACCTAACCATATGAAAGGTAAGCACGATGATTTAATTATGGCCTTAGCTATGGCTTTATATGTTGGAGAGCATTCTTTTTCCGACCTAAGTAAAGCTGATGACTTAACTAAAGCCATGTTAGATAGTTGGACCACAGGTGAAGATACTAGTTCCCCTGAGTCACAATATGGAAGACCACAACAAAATATAGGGATACTTGGTCAACCAGGGAACTCAAATAATGACATGAAACAACTGTATAAAGATAATGCTTGGTTATTTGGGAAACGTCGATAAGAAATGATTTACTATTTATAATATAATCCCTATTATTAAACAACATGGCAAAATTAACAATATATCAAAAACTAGGTAAATTGTTTGGACCAGAAGGTCCAAACGCTCCAGAACCGTCATATCAAAAATTTAGACTAGGTCCTGAAGATATTTTAAAAACCACATCCAAACAGGAGTATGAGGAAACGAAGTTACAAATGCAACAATCCGCATACCTATCTAACCAGTGGCAAAAAATAGATAATGAATTATATACCAAATCAATTTATTATGAACCAACAAGACTGGCTTCTTATTATGATTACGAATCTATGGAGTTTACACCTGAAATATCAGCTGCTTTAGATATTTACGCGGAAGAATGTACGACACCTTCAGAAAAAGGATATATGTTATCTATTTTTTCAGAATCTAGTAGGATAAAATCTATATTAGGGGACTTATTTAATAATGTACTGGACTTAAGTACCAACCTACCAATGTGGATTAGAAACGCATGTAAGTATGGTGACAACTTTGTGTACCTTAAAATTGACCCAGAAAAAGGTATAATTGGGTGTAACCAATTACCAAATATAGAAATAGATAGAAGTGAAGGCCACAGTTACTTAAACCAAATGAATACTACTACTGGGGAAGGTAATAAAGACCATAAAGTACAGTTTAATTGGAAGGAAAAGGCATTAACGTTTAACTCATGGGAAATAGCACATTTTAGACTTTTAGGTGATGATAGAAGGTTACCATATGGTACTTCTATGTTGGAAAAATGTAGGAGAATATGGAAACAATTATTATTAGCGGAGGACGCTATGTTAGTCTATAGAACATCTAGAGCACCTGAAAGAAGAGTTTTTAAAGTATTTGTCGGTAATATGGACGATAAAGATGTAGAAGCGTACATACAAAAAGTAGCCAATAAATTTAAAAGGGACCCCGTAGTTGATGCAAAAAATGGGAATGTAGATTTAAGAATGAACCAAATGGCAGTAGACCAAGATTATTTTATACCAGTTAGAGACCAAGCAGCCCCTAGCCCGATAGAAACCTTGCCTGGAGCTACTAATTTAAGTGAAATAGCGGACATAGAATATATCCAAAAAAAATTATTAGCTTCATTAAGGATACCTAAAGCTTTTTTAGGTTTTGAAGAGGTTGTTGGTGAAGGTAAAAATCTAGCGTTATTAGATATTAGATTTGCAAGGACCATAAATCGAATCCAAAAATCTATAATACAAGAGTTAAACAAGATAGCTATAATCCATTTATACGTTTTAGGTTTTGAAGACGAACTATCAAACTTTTCATTAGGACTAACAAACCCATCTACTCAAGCTGAACTATTAAAGATGGAACAATGGCAAACTAAAATTACATTATACAAAGACGCGGTAGGTGACCCAGGAAATGGGATAGCACCAGTATCATCAACGTGGGCAAAGAAATTTATATTAGGTATGAGTGATGAAGAAATTAAATTAGACTTACAACAACAAAGATTTGAGAAGGCTTTATCTAGTGAATTAGCAGCTACCGATACTATAATTAAAAAAACGGGGGTATTTAGTAAAGTTGATAAATTATATGGGGAGACACCAACGGAAGAAAATACCGCAGAAGAACCAGGACTAGATAGTGGAGGTAGTGAAGATGTCGCTGATTTTGACTTAGGGGGTCCAGAGACCGAAGCTCCTGGAGGGGGTGAAGACATCACCGAACCAGTTGCAGCGGCTGAAGGATTTAAGGTAGAGAGGTCAAAAGACATTATAATGGAAAATAAAGGACTAACGATACAGGGGTTAGATGAGGTTATGAGTAGGACTAACAAAACTATTGATAATATAAATAAAGAAGTTGAGTCCTTATTAGAAGACTAAACATATTTATTATAAAACACTATTATGAAACCATTCTCACATTATAAAAACAGTATAGACAGCATACTAGAAAATTCATTTAATAATACTACAAAATTTAAAAAAAATTTATCAGTTGTTATGGGGGCAATGAAGTACTCCAAAACACTCAGAGAATTTTTTACTTTATATAATGATATTGAAACTAAAAAGTTTAACTCACAAGAAGAAAGAAAAGAGTATATTAACGAATCAACAAACTACTTAAAAAGTAATAAAAATAACTTAAGTGAGGTAACCTCCATACTAGATAAAATTATTAAAGATAGAGTAGAGTTGTGTGAGGAAAGAACTAATAAAATATATGAAAATATAGATAATATAGTTTTTAATAATAATGTGATTAATTTTGGTAATATTACAGAGTCTAAAAAATACCTAACAGAGAATTTTATAGACGGAACCAAAGAAACTATAACTGAAATAAAAAACCCAAAAATACTTTCCCACGTTATTTCTAAAAATTATAGTAAAGTTTATGACGCTGTCTTAACTGAACAAGAAAAAAATATCCTTAAAAATACTTTATTAATGTCAGAAGATACATTAAAAAAAGAATTTAGTAATGTTAAGGAAATAGCTTTAAGTAAATTAAATACTCTTATTTCCGAATCAAAAAATGAAGAACTATCCGCTACTCTAGTTAAGACTAAGAATGAGATTAGTACATTAGATATGACCAAAAATGCCTATATTAGGGTTAGGGGTCTTCTAGAGGACTTGAACTAAATACGGCTATTTTTTATATTTAACATATAAAATTTAAACAATATGTTAAAACAAGGAAGAGAGATAAAAACTGACATCTCCAAACTATTTAGAACTTCTTACGGTACTGTAGACACTACATCACTAAAATCAATATTTATAAACTTATCTACATGGGTAGAACCAATCCATGAAGAAACCAACTGGGAAAGGTCAGTTAAAAAAGTTAAAAATAAAATAAAACATTCTATAAATAATCATTTATTAGAAACACCTTTTAAAAATAACACAATTGTAGACTTAGATTTACGTCCTAGTGGGATAAAATTAGGAAAAAGAAGTTTTATGAGGTGTGAGATAACACTTTTTCTAAATAACATGAAAAAGTTAGATATTAAATCCAAAGAAATTTTACAAGCCACAAATCACTTAACTAATAAAGTGATAGAAGAAACACTACTAATAACTAAAACCTTTAAATTTCACAAATCTAAAGGTAAATAACCACAGAGTTTTTAACCTCACAACATATTTATATAAAAATGAAATTTATGAGAGTTTTAGAAGCTAGAGAAATAGGTCATGGTATATTGGTGGAGAATGATGGTTATATTTCACCTGAAGATAATAAGTCGATTATCAAAGAAATAGAAGACGGGGGAGGTAGTGATGAAATTTTTATGAACGCTATTTTACAAAAATACGACACACCAAACAGGAACGGAAGAATATACCCAGAAACTATTCTTAGAAGAGAAAATGAAAGATACCAAGAAGTAATTAAAAAAGGAGGAGCTATTTCAGAATTAAATCACCCAGAATCTTCTCTTATTGATTTAGATAGAGCCTCACACATCATAACAAAAACATGGTGGGAAGGTAATAAACTAATTGGTAAAATTAAATTATTAACTTCACCAGGGTACATAAAAGAAGGTGTTATATCGTGTGTGGGTGATATGGCCGCTAATCTACTTAGACAAGGTGTTACTTTAGGAATATCCTCTAGGGGTGTTGGGTCTTTAACAAAAAATGGTGAGTATAACGAAGTACAAGAGGATTTTGAATTAATCTGTTTTGATTTAGTTTCTTCACCGTCAACACCAGGTTCGTACTTATTTAGAGAAGACGAATCCGCTGATTCTGTAGACGAACCAACACAAGTAGCAGAAACAACTAAAACCACAAATGGTACAGCATTAGATAAGTCACTCTCACTAATGTCTAAATTAGATAATTTCTTAAATAAATAATTCCCCATAAAAATCTCATAACTAGAGATTTTTTACAATTCAGATATATTTATAATAAAACCAAATGCGTTATGCATTATTGGTTTATTAATAAACTTAAAAAAAAATAAAAAAACGTGAGTGAATCAATCTTAGAAAAAGCGTTGCTCGAGGCGGAACAGTTGGAACATACTATGAAGTCTAATGCAAAGGAAATACTTTCTTCTACTATGAAGGGAGAAATTCATGAATTGGTAAAAGAATCGTTAACTAACGATTACCTTAAAGAGCAAGAAGAAGAAGAAGAAGTTGATGTTATTGATATGGACACGGAAGATATGGAAGACGAATTATTGTCAGATATGGATTTCGAAGAAACTGAAGATAGTATGGAACTTGATATTGAGGACGAGACAGTCGGAACGACCGAACTGCCACCTCTAGACTTAACATTAGCATCCGATGCTGAAGTATTAAAAGTATTTAAAGCAATGGGAGACGAAGACGGAATTATCATCCAACAAGATGATGACGAAATTGAGTTGACCGACACTACTACTGATACGGAATACATCATTAAATTAGAAGAAGGTAAAAAAACAAAAACAATGAAAAAATCAATTAAGGAAATGGACATGGACGAAATGGACATGGAAGAAATGGATAACATGGACGAAATGGACATGGAAGAAATGGATAACATGGAAGAGGGTGGTCACGAAATGGACGAAATGGATGATGTTGTTTATGAGATTGAACTTTCTGAAGATGAAGATATGGATGATGATGAGATGGAAGAGGAAGTAACAGAAGGTGGAGCTAAAAAAGGTGACCAATCAGCAACTCATAGAGATTATATGAAGGAAGGAGGAGCTAAAAAAGGAGACCAATCAGCTACACATTTAGATTACGAAGAAGTAAAAGAAGACTCCAACTGGGGTGGTAATAAAAAGGACTACCATAGAAAAATGGATTCCGCTGGACGCAGAACCAAAACTGGTGATGTAGGTGGTGGAAAATATGGGAAAGGTGGTCATTATAAAGATTATGAAGGTGAAATGGACGAAGCTTCTAGAACTTTAGGGTTCGGAAGAGAATCTGGTGGTAAACACAAACCTTCTGGTCAAAGAAAAGCCATAACTAACAATCGTAATCTTGGTGAAAGTCGTATAAGAAAGTCCTACAATCTTCTTAAAGAGGAGGTAGAAACTTTAAAAGTTAAAAATTCTGATTACAGAAAAGCTTTAACAACTTTTAGAGATAAATTGAATGAGGTGGGTGTGTTTAATTCAAACTTAGCTTACGTAACACGTTTATTCACTGAACATTCAACTACCAAGACGGAAAAAATCAACATCTTAAAACGTTTCGATGGCGTAAATACATTGAAGGGTTCTAAAGGGTTGTATAAGGTAATCAAAGAAGGACTTTCTCAGGGAGTGTCTAAAAACACAAAAACAATTTCTGAGTCAGTTACAGATAAAATTACTAAATCACCTACTAGTGGGGGTAAATTATTGGAATCAAAAGTTTACGAAAATCCACAATTTAGTAGAATGAAAGACTTAATGTCTAAGTTATAAAAATAAACGCTTAAAATAAAAATTAAAAAACTATGGGAGCACTATTAGATTCAGGTATGGTCGGTAACATCGGGTTAAAACACCTTAAAGTTATTAAAGAAGATACCTTAAACAAATGGAACAGTCTTGGTTTTCTTGACGGTCTTAAAGGACACGTTAAAGAAAATATAGCTCAGCTATATGAAAATCAAGCAACAAGCCTTATCAACGAGCAAACAACAGCCGCTGATGCAGGTTCATTCGAAACAGTTGTTTTCCCAATAATTAGAAGAGTATTCTCGAAATTATTGGCAAACGATATCGTTTCTGTACAAGCTATGAATTTACCAATTGGTAAGTTATTTTACTTTGTACCTAAAATCGCTGGTTATCAGTCAAACAATGAACATTACGCACCTTATGGAGCACCGGGAGCAAATGCACCACTTGCACCTGGAGACCCTTATAGTGGAGGTTCTGCATCATTGTATGACGATTACTATGCTGGTAACGCACCACAAGCTGCAAATGATGGACTTTACGACTACTCAAAAGGTAGTTTCACATCATCAACAGCAACTGCAACAGTACAAACTTGGGATGCTAGTGCTAACTACTTAACAGACTCTACATTAACATCTGTTATGAATGGTACTTGTGCTAAAGGAGTAATAGTTGCATTTAGTGGGTTTAGTTCTCAGAATCCAGGTAAATTAACTGGACCTGATGGAAATGAACAAGATACTGAAGAATTCTTAGCATCATTAGTAATGTCATCTAACTACGGATGGCATTGTTGTGACGGTGTTGAAGGTTCTGGTGGTACATTAACATGGGCAGCTGGTTACCCAATCCTTTTCCGTGTTGTAACACAAAGATATGGTTTTGGTATGGTTGATAGAGCTGATGTATGTGATGGAATGGGTAGAATCTATGTTGAATTAGATACTTCTTGTCCAGCATGTATTAATTGTGCAAAAAGTGAAAACGTGTCAGGTAGTACTATTGACGGTTACCTTGGTTCAACAGCTAATACATCAACAGTTGTTACAGCTACATGGAGAAATTACCAAAGTCTTGAATTTAGTGAGGAAATGGGTGAAGTTTCTTTTGATTTACAATCAGTTACAGTTTCTGTTACTGAAAGAAAATTAAGAGCTTCTTGGTCACCAGAACTTGCACAAGACGTTTCTGCATTCCATAACATTGATGCTGAAGCTGAATTAACAGCTTTATTATCTGAAGAAGTTGCTGCAGAAATCGATAGAGAAATCTTGAGAGACCTTAGAAAAGGTGCAGCATGGGATTTAAGATGGGATTATAATGGATGGAGAAGGTTTACTGCGGGTCAAGCACCTTACACTCAGAAAGACTGGAACCAAACATTAATTACTTCGATTAATCAATTATCAGCTCAAATTCACAAATCAACATTGAGAGGTGGGGCTAACTGGATTGTATGTTCTTCTGAAGTTTCTGCAATATTTGATGACTTGGAATATTTCCACGTTTCAAACGCAGCACCAGACCAAGACCAGTACAATATGGGTATTGAGAAAATCGGTACATTATCAGGAAGATTCACTGTATACAGAGACCCTTACTTCCCAGCTAACCAAGTGTTAATTGGACATAAAGGAACATCTTTATTGGATACTGGGTACGTTTACGCACCATACGTTCCATTACAGTTAACACCTACAATGTACAATCCATTCAACTTCACACCAATCAAAGGTATCATGACTAGATACGCTAAGAAAATGGTAAACAACAGATTCTACGGAAGAATCACAGTTGATGGAGTTAGAACATTCGATGTTAGAGAATTAAAAAGATACCAACCATAAGGATAGGTAATCACATAATACTCAAATTTAAAAAAGCCCTCTTAATGAGGGCTTTTTTTTATGCCTAGATATTTATAATAAAAACAATTATGCATTTTCTTAAAAACATGTTAAGTAGTGGGAGTAAAGTCTCTAGTAAAAGAGTTGTAACATTTGTATGTCTATTATTTATGATAGTAGGGTATGTAGCTAATCTGTTCTGGGATTTTGAAGTAGCATCCAATATGTATGAATCATTACAATGGATAGTTATGGCTGGGTTAGGGTTTACAGCGTCTGAAAATTTTGGTAACCCACCACCACCAGAACCAGTAAAAGAGGAAGAACCAAAACCATCACATACAACCGTAACTCATGAATATGAGTATGAGGGTGGTTATGATGATGAAAGTGATGATGATATATAAAAACAAAAAAACCACTTATTAGGTGGTTTTTTTTATATATGTATGTTTTATGGTTAAGAGTTAGTTAATCTTTTTTTTAATCTAGATATTAATCTTGATTCTGTCCTCACACTTTCCATATAATCTTCTTGATTTAAACCATCTTGAGTTTCATCATCTACATTAAGATTTAGAGTTTCCTCACTAACTTCTTCTTCATTGTCGGTAATATCATCCTCCTCAATACCCTCTGTTTCTGCTAGGTCTTTATATTTTGATGTTGGTGTACCCAACATACCAAAATCAAATCCAGTACCATTACTTAGATTTTCTTTAACTAGTTTTTCTATTAAACTTACTAGTTCATTTTCATTTATTTTTATTTTTTTCATAATTGGTTAACTATTTGAAATGTTATTACTTTTCTATAAATATCTACTTGTTCGTTTGAAGTTGCTTTTATATCTAAATAATATTCATTTGGTATCATCCAGGAAGTATCTAATAATAGATAGTTACTGGTAAAAGTTTTATTAACTGCAGTCCAGGGTGTGACCTCTACTTGGGTAGTTCCCTGTGTGACATATAATCTATATTGTATAGTGTCTATTAAAGCTTGTTCGTCAGTGGTATATGGTACCCTAGCAGATATAAATACTTTTCTACTTTCACCACTAGTTATTTTTTCGTTCTCTTTAAGTCCAGATACCGAATAACCGTATATGGTAGGTACACCAGCAGTTGACCCAATAGAGTAAGCATTGTCGTAAATAACAAATTCATTTGTCATATCTGGTTGGATAACACCACCTATTGAAATGTTAGACCATACATCCTCATATAAGGTGGGTACAGTACCAGGTATTGAAGTTATATTTAATTCTATATAGTATACACCACAAGTTAATTTTTTAGCTATAGGAGTTAAAACAGTTAACCCATCACAACTTATAATATTTACAACTGGCAATACGTCTAAACATATCGGTTTACCATTATAATCGTAAACGTATAAAAATAATCTATTAGTTTTATGTAAATTAAAATTAGACCTATTATCATTAATTGTGTGGTCATAATAACTTTCTAAAAATGGTTCGTAGAAAGTCTGAGTATACTTAGTAAAAAAACCAACAGAGTATGCTTGAGTTAGCCCACTAAGGTTTTCAAATGATGGAATAAAAGCAATTCCATAGGTAGATTGTGGTGTTCCAGTCAAAAGTGAATTAATCTCAGTATCTAAAGCTGGACTACTAAATTCTATATTTTCATTACCATTATCAAATGATTGGGTAGCTAAAACACTATAAGTTGCTGGTGAAGAATTAATGTATGTCCCTGAATTACCCCATGCTGTTATAGTTGTGGAGGAAAACCAGTTACTAGGACGTGTAGAATGAGTTAAATCAAATTCAGGACCAAACATATCACGAGGTAATTGATAATCGTACCCGACACCCTCATCCCATGTCCCACCACTAACCTTAAATAACATTAAGTCAAAAGAAGTAGCCCTCCTAGTACCATCAATCAAAATAAACTCATTTAATAAAGCATCGTCAAAATTTGAAGTGTTGGTCATTTTTAGGGTGTGAGTCATATCTCCACTAGATATACAACAACTACCCACTTTAGATGTTAAGTCATCCAAATCCAAACCAAATAAAAATCTACTATACCCATTAACAACACTCTGAGTAAATCCAGACCTACCTGAGCAAGTATCACCAGATAATCCAGTGTAGATACACTTACCACTTCTATTTTTACCATAGAATAATTGTGTTACTGGGTTTTTTGCTGTATTAACATCACTATTAGCAACTATAGTGTTATTTTTACTAAAATATGACCTATATATTGACATGATTTACCTTTTTATATAAATATCTAGTTAATTCTAATATTTTGATTCAGGATAGTATTAGGAGCATTTAAAAGTAAACTAGTTAGTTCTTGGGTTGTAGTACCATCAAAAGCTTGTGGTACGGGGGGTAGACCAGGAAATGCATGAGTATGGTTAGCAGTAAAACCAACCACCTTAGTTAACAATTCAATTAATTTTTCACCCCTAACCAATGAATTTGTCTTATTTTCTATTTCACTAACAAATTTTTCTTGGGATATTCCATAATTTGTATTAAGTGAAATGCCCCCCTCTAACTCGGTAGAGTTATAAGAAAATAGGTATATTTTTTCTGCTCCCGCTGATATAATTCCTTGTTGTATCTCTTGTTTTTTTATGGTAGTTTCTAATTCTTTTACCTTTTCTGTTGGTACGTCCCGTTCATCTTTTTTACCCGTAAATGCAAGACCAAAACTAGGATTGTCTTTTACACCTTCTAATACTATTAGTTTGGCAATATCATTAACCGTGGTTTGCATGGTAAGAAAATTTAATGGTGATGAACCACCCGAACCATCATCTATAATTGGTGGTTTTAACATTAAAGCCAAAGTAGCTTTACTGGGTCTAAAATACAAAGGGTGGGTAGACTGTAGGAAATTACCTACATTTCTAGGGTTATTTAAATCAACACCAGTATTGAATGTTTTATTGCAACCACTTATTGGTGCTATAACTTTTGACCAAGACCCCCCATCTATTTGTGATATAAAATCGTTTATTATTTGAGTTAGATGTTGTTGGTTAGTTATGTTATTAAAGGTAAGTCTACACGCTTCTGTTTTTTCTTGTGATGAAACTATGGTGTCGTTAGTAAATTTTCCAGCCATAAAAAAGTTTTTTTCTATAGGCATTTTATTAACAGTAATATGTCCAGTTAAATTACCAGCAGTTAAAGATATTTGGTCAAAATGGTATTCTATTAATGTTCGCAATATAGCATCTTCGGTTTTGGTTTTCTCAACCTCTTTTTCCTCCGATATCATAGTTTGTGGGAAAGTATTAAGTTGTATGAATGTTTGCTTATTATTAAATGTAGGTCTAGAAGTAAAATTAGAATTTTTTAAAAGTTTACCCGACCTTATCATAATCTGTGGGTACCAATCCTCAACAGGTTCTTCGGTTGCGTCCACAATAGATTTTTCCCTCATCCCCAACACGATATCACAATTATCCCTACCAACCAAAGCAATATCATCTGGATTAGGAAAACATCCCTTACCATCCGGAAGTGGTACACCATTAGGAGCAAAATCAGGTGGTGGTGTGTTTTGTATACCAACAGTCGTGTTTAATAAACCACTAGAAAAATTATCTCCTTTTATTGAGCCGGGTTGAGATATAACTGGTCCTATATATTCTTCGTTTTGTTTTTTTTCTGTTTCGTAGGCTAGTAGTTTAATAGCCTCACCCTTTCTAGGTATAACATTTACATGTAAAGGTAAAAAAGGAGCAAACACGTGAGGGTCATCTATAGACCAAGGTAAGTAGGTGTTATTTTTAAGTGCTTGTGTATCTAATTTTATAATAGCTTTTACTGGGTCATTAATCTTACCCTTTGTAATACCTTCCCCATCATTTTTTATCGCACGTATTCTTCCTGCCCTCCTAGGGTCCATATTATCTACGCATACCGCAAATTTCATTATCTCGTTATAAGTGATACCAGCAGACCTATTTTTACTATCACTGAATGAACTATTACCCATCTAACTTACGTTTTTTTAACTCACTATCTAAAAGATTAAACTTTTTCTCAACCTCTTCGATATGTAAGGTTAAGTTAATAATAACTTCTTTAGATTTATTAAAATCCTCCTTGAGTAATTTCATAACATCTAAAATTTCTCTATTAGGTTTATTTTTATATTCTTTAAAAAACTCCATATATTACGCTAACAACCCACAGGTTTCAGTTAATGGTTTTATCAATCCCGGACCATTTGGTGTTATTACTTGACCCATCATTATTACTGAAGAAACTTTAGCATTATCAGCAGTTTCCTCATCCATTGCCTGCATTAACGAAAATTGGGACATTAGGAATATATTTGGAGAACCATCGGGCATGTCACCGATAGGTATACCCTGGTCTTGCATCTTACCTAGGAATTTTTCAAACGCTCCTAATGTACTAGTACCTTGACGAAAACACGCTGCAGACACTAAGAACGGAGGTACTTTAAATGGTATATCAGGCATATTAGCTAGTAATACCGCCAATAGAATATTATAAATTTCTTTACAACTTTTTGCTTCTTGCAACGCAATAATTAATGGTAGTAGAATGTCTAATAATTTCCTAATCATTCTTATTAATTTTTTATTTTTTTCCGACAATTTTCTTTTTATAGCTTCTCTAATTAAACGTAAAAGAAATTCCTTAACTAACCTCATTAGATGTTTCATAACTTCAGCTAGTATTTCCTTAACCACACGAATTATAACCCTTTTAAATATTTTACCCCAAATTTCTATATTACTAGATGACACACTAGTCTGATTTAAGAGTTTACTAGTTAGTACGACTGGTAAAATAGCTTTCGGACTTAAAATACAATAAACTAATATCTGTGGTAATTTTTTAATTAAATTTTCTTTAAAATCTATCTCTACTGGTAAACTGATTTGACCCAAACCAATCTCAAATCCATATTTTTGAGCGGCAGAACTGGCAGCCTCCTGAATAACCAAATCAAAAGCTTTTATTTTTTCGTTGATATTTTGAGTAGCTAAGATGTTGTCCAAACCCTTATCAATAACATCATTATCTATAGGAATTTCTACATTACCACAACTCTTTAAAGAAATAACATTTTTAGATTTTTTAGTAACATCTAATTTAATATTTCGAGTTTCTTCTACTGTAAAATCATAAAAACTATCATCATCGTAAAGTTCTGAAAGTTTATTTAGTGAGTCAGTCGATGTCTCCATATCCATACCGTCACACGATTCTAACATTTTATTAATCGACGCCATGAACTTTTCTAGGTGTAAAAGTTCCTCTATTCCGAAATTTTTATTTCTAACACTCATAAACCCAGTTAAAATTTCCATAACAGCTGCTAATAATTGTTGCATTTCTATTATTTGCATATTCCCAAAGTAGTCTTTAAGGAATTCTATAAATGTAAATTTTTCACCACTACCAGGACCAGGTGAAGGATTAGGAGCTGTTCTATAGTTTTGGTTAACACCCGGATTAGTCTGTTTTTTATAATAAGGCCATATTTTAAATATACCGTTGACAGCTTGAATATCAAATAAAGCTCTACCACTAACACCATATATAGTTTGTTTATTACCTACTGTCATGGATATACCAGCACCATTATTATATATTAAATCTCTTAAAAATCTATTTATTGGGTATTTGGTTTGTCCTGGTGGGTAAGCACCTGGTTGTAAATCAGCTGCTTCATACATATAACGACCAACCTTATCAGTAGGGTCATTAAATAATTGTTTTAATAAGTCTATCTCAGATATATTAATCTCTATAGGGGCAGACAGACCATCTCCAAAAACAGGAACTCTCATATTTAAGTCACAACCAAAAGCTTTTATAATCTCTTCGTATAATATGTCATCTACTCTAGGTAGTACAGTTATAATTGATTGACGAATTATACCGTTTAAGGTACCCAACCACGCACTAGATGAGACATCTAGGTTAAATTTTTCTTTAATTCCTTTGCTACTATTTTTAAAAGCGTTATCTACTTTATCCTTACCTTTTCTAACTTTTTGTTTAGCAGAACGCATTGTTTTAGCTAATACTCCGTCTTTACCCGCTACTGCTTTATAAGCTTTTAATCCCTTTAATAATTCTAAAAGGAATGGTAACGGATTGTTTGCCATTTCCCTTAATGCCTGTATTACTTCTCGCCAAGCCTCTAAATTTTCTCTACTTTGTTTTTGTTCTGTAGTATCTAAAAATGCCATAAGGCCTTGTACCTTACCGAATATTTCTTTTTGTGAATCTATAGAATCTTGAGCTCCCATTATAATTTATAGGTTATATTTGCATCATTATCATCATTACCATGATTACGTATTAATTCATTAATTGACTCTTTTATATCATCACCTAATGACATTTCAGTTGAATTAGATTCTAATGATTTAGAGGTGATTGTCGATATAAGTTTTGATAGTTGTAGTTTTTTGTCTATAGAGGAGTCTATAATTTTTTGTTGTTCTTTAAGTACTGGCCCGATTAAAGCCATATCACCAGCATCTTTCATAAAACCAATCATTTTATTTTGAATACGTATAGCGATGGACCTTTGTTCCACACACTCATTATATATTTCCTGCATTAAGGAAATAATACTTTCATGTGTTAGTTTGATTTCTTTTCTTTTAGGTCTAGGCATATCTATAAATATCTAGTTACTGATTTAGAGTGCTACCTAATATATCTTTATACATGTTTTTATAGGGCCTTAAAGAAGAACGAATTTCTTTGGTGGTTAAACCACTCATCTCCCTAAGTTGGTAAAGAATTATATTTTTATTAAATTTATTGCCTTTACCAGCTATAAAAATTGTTTGGTAGTTTTCAAATACATCGATTAAACAATAACCTATCTTTTCTTCATTGATATTTAACCTATTATTTGCCACAAACTCTTTGATATCCTCTATTAACTTTAAGATTATCTTCTCAACAGGAACATCATCCCCATCCGGAAGAACATAAGAATATTTTTCATCTTGCTCTATACTATAAGAGATGTCCTCATAGGAAATTTTCCTATTTCTATCCCTATTATCTTTCATAATCTGACCCATCAAGTAATTCTTACATATAGTACCAAAATAAGAATAAGCTTTTTTTCCCTTAGCAGGTTTAAATTTATCCATTTTAGTAACTAAAAAAGACAGAGTATCTGTATGAATATCGGTAAACTCCATATCCGGCCTATACAGTCTATACCTCCTAATAATACTATCAATCATTTTAATGAGAGGGTCTCTTAAAAAAGTATTATATACTGTATTCTTCTCATCCCAAGTAGTAGCTGTTAGAAATACTCTCACAGCTTCTTCTTGCGGTGGTCCAAAATACTGGGTAGTTAGTGGTTTACGACCCATACCTAGTTTTCTTCAAATACCAACTCTCTGTCCATAGTAAAAAAGTACTCCTTCTTAGCAGCTTCAATCCAGAATTTTGCTTCATCTGTTTTTAACTGTCTATTAGTGTCGAATTTATAGTCCCAAAATAGAGAATTAATTCTTTGGTTGGTGTGCTTATACCCCACTTTTGGTACTGTTAACACAATAGCGTCATTATAGGTTGCACGTAGTAAAAATTCATAAGTAAAAGTTAATTTAAAAGAAGGTTTTAAACCACCAATCTCATCAAACTTATCTTTTCTCATAATCATACCACTAGTTTGGAAATTTTGGTACCGTAGTAGTGTAGGGTTGTCCAAGTATCCTAGTTCTTCAGAGAATCCCATAGCCCATAAAGATTCGTTAGTGAACCCAAGAAATTGACCGTTCTCGTCAGTATCAACAACTAAAGGTAGGAAAATGTCTACTTCATCATAAGCTTCCACATATTCATTAAATTGTTTAAACCAAACATTAGAATATTCATCATCACATTCTAATATAGAGAAAAATTCGGTTTCACATATAGAAACACCGTAGTTAATTTGGCTACAAAAATCACTTAATCCATCATTATATGATATTGTAATATCTAATTCTTCTGGTTGTTTCCAGGACTCTAAGAAAGTCTTAAGGTCTTTATTGTTAGAAGATACAACCAAAACCTTACCAGGTCTAATTTTTGATTGTACTATACTTTTAATGGCTTTATCAAACCATTCATTAATTTTTTCATTTGTTTCATGCACTGGCAGTATAACTGTAACGTCTGTATTATTCATAATTTTAAGAGTTTGCACCAACTGGTGTGAGTTTATTTATAGAAGTTTCTAATTCAGTAATTCTATCATCTATCATGTCAGAAAAGTAAGTTATTACTGACATTTTTTCTTTTTCTTCAGAAAACCCTTTAACGGTATCCTCCATTTTGTTATGTAAATTTTCAGGTACAGCATCCTCCAACCAACTCTTCATATAATTACCTAAAACTTCTACAATTTTAGTTTCCTCAAAAACCCAAATAGCATTTTCATTACTTAACCAATCAGGCTTCAACACCGGTAACGTTCCAACCACAGGAGTCTTACATAACATAGACTCTAGAGGGAAAGTACCAAAACCACTAATTCTATCCACCCAAACAGACACACATGATTCTGAAAGAGCATTAGCAAAATCCTTTCTACTTATATTTCTCATATCTTTAAATGTAATCCATTTAAATTGTGGGTTTTGTAAATAAAAGGCTTTAATAATTTTCATAGTGTCTCTAGGTTCTCTAGTATGAATTGTAACTGTTGGTTTTTTTGGTTTAGTCGACGGTTTAAAATAACTAGGAAAAGATGGTGAAATAACAGTAGTTTCTATTGTTGGAAATATAGTTTTAATGTACTCTTTTTGAGTTTCATTAGTAGTAATACATTTTGTAACCCCATAATTAGCCCACCCAAAACCAGGGTTTAGAGTTTCTAGGATGTAATCATATGCTTGACATAAAATAATTTTTGTACAAGGCATTTTCATTATTTGTTCTAATACGTGACCATATATTTCTGGTACAATCACAAAATCTTGTGGACCAACCTTTAATTCACCGTCTTCTATAGTGACATGTGGTAAACCACTATATTCAGTATCTAACCATTCTGAAACTCCTTTATAGTTTTTCTTTTCATATAAGATATATGCGTCATACCCTTCGTCTTTTAAGTATTTTACATAAGTGTAATTTGTACTTACTGAAGCCGCAGCCCTACCTTCAGTATCTTGGGTTAAAAAATAAATTTTAGATTCTTTATTTTTAAGTTTAGACAGCCCATTCTGTAATTGTTTTAATTGTTCTTCCATACGTTAATTTATTTTTTAATTATATTATATTTTATTAATGTGTTTATTGCCATTTTATGTGAAACAGGTAACTTATTTAAACCAACAACACCTAAATTAGTGTCGACATCATCTAAAATATCACAAGCCGTATCTAACATTAGTTTAAAAAACTCAAACTTTGGAACGTTAATTTCTACAACTTCCTCACCCTCCTTTGTTATACGAGGCATTTCAACATGGGATAGTAAACTATCCACATCAAAATAGAGGGATTCACCACCAACACTAAGTCTTAAGTTACTATTAGACAAATTTTTCTTTACAGGCATCTTCAAATGACGTTAATTCTTTTATACTATCAATTCTTAAATTAGAATCTTCAGTTTTATTGTAAATCTTGTCTACAATAATTAGTTTTTTATCTACTGGTTTGTTCTTTATGATTTCTACATCAGTAGTGATGAATAAATCAGTATCTTCCCATAGGGTAGGTATTGTTGAGTTCGTATAAAAAATTATCTCATCACAAACCAAACCATACTTAGCTAAAAACCATAAAGTTGCTGATTTTCCACGACCTACATCATCACTAACCACCCTCAATTTATAACCATCCGGTCTATCTTTGTAAAGGTCTACTAAGTGAGAAATGACATTATTAGTACATTCTTTAGCTTGACCGAATATTTCCATAGGTGCATCCGAATATAAAAATTGGTATAGTTCATCCTCATCTTTAAAATCTACATACTCTAATAGGTTGGGGGTAGTTACTGGGAACTTAACTTTCTTATCCTCGTACTTTTCATAAATTTCCTCAAATCTAGAAAGAATCCCACGTAACACTTCATTTATACTAACACTAATTACCATAGTTAAGTTTAATTATTTAATATTCTTTTGTAAAGATTCAAACACTCTTTCTATCTTAGCTATTAATGGGTTCCTAACAACGTCTGATTTAGTGAATTGTACACACCCTATTTCTTCTATATCGGTAAAGTGGTCCATTAAAAATGTTAACCCGTTACCACCCTTAGAGTCTTGTTGTCGTTCGTCACCTAAAAATATCATTTTAGAGTCCTTACCAAGTCTAGTCATAATAGTCCTTATATTTTCTTGTGAAATATTCTGTGCCTCATCTATTATTATAATCGACCTGTCTAAATTAATCCCCCTCATATAAGCGATTGGCAACTCTTCTATTGTTTTTAATTCCCGTAACCTAGAAGTTATAGACTGACCAACAATCTTTTCGAAGTTATGTACAAACGAAAACATAAACGGTTCCATTTTTTCACGTAGATTACCTTTTAAAAATCCTATTTCTTCGTTTTTAAGTGTAGTTACCGACTTAACAATAACAATCTTTTTGTATTTACCATTACGTTTTATTAATTTTAAAGCTTCTGCACAAGCAAGAAAAGTTTTGCCGGTACCAGCAGGTCCCGAACATATAACCACTTCCTTTTCTTTAATAGCATTAACCAAAGCTTTTTGATTCTCTGTTTTACACTTAACACGAATAGTCATAGTGTCAGTCATTCTAGTTTCTTCAGTATTATTCTGATAAATCCATTCTTCTACCTCTGCTTGTTCTTCCCGTGATAACTTTTTACTTTTTCTTCCCATTATTATTATTATTATTATTTATTTTCTACAATTTTCGTAGTTATTAACAAACCACTCTATTGTTTCTTTTAAACCATCATCTAAACTAGTAAATTTAAATTCTGGTAGGTGAGATAGTAATTTACTATTATCACTAGGTTTTCT
>Ga0209337_1000717_pt1 | contig 26742 bp, 41 predicted proteins | sample LinPmetageLP53_FD_184044 | JGI IMG/M metagenome (GOLD analysis project Ga0209337, IMG submission 184044) | Marine viral communities from the Pacific Ocean - LP-53 (SPAdes) (version 2) | ecosystem: Environmental > Aquatic > Marine > Oceanic | place: Pacific Ocean | collected 2010-02-08 | reverse complement strand
AAGCAATAATTTATACAGATTTTGAAAATGAAGAATAAAAAAGAAGAAAAGAAAAAAAAAGAGAAAATGTATAACCCAGACAAAACAAGTTCTTTTTTCATGCAGTTCGGATTCAATTCAACCGTAGTTTATTATGTAAAAAAATCCTGGAATACTAAAAGTTATAAACCTAGTGAATAAATGGAAGGAAATTTCTTACCCAAGTATGTTCGTTGATTTGGCGGATGAACTTGCAGAGTTAAGAACCTTTCATTCAAAGCACGTTTATAAAGAAGGAACGGAAAAATATCGTGGAGACCGAGAACATAAAATTTCAATGCTTGGGATTCTTGCGGAATTAATTGCAAGAAATTATTTTGAAGAATCTGACTTGAATATTGAAGTGGCAAAATTAGTGGAAGCGAATCCAATTGTTGGTGCGGACATAATTATTGACGAACTTGGAACAAAATATTTAATTGACGTAAAAGGAGTAAAGAAAGATTCGAAAAAATTAAGAATAAATTACAAGGCGCATAACAACCCAAGAAAAAAAATAACTCAATATTTGTTTATAATTCCATTAACTCGTTCAAAAGCAAAAATTTTGTGGATTAATTATGACCAAGTTTCAAAATGGAAAATAACAGATTCAACTTATACCAAAGTTTATGAAAAAGAAATCTCAGAAATCGACGAGTAAATTAAAAAAAGAACTTGATAATATTTTCAGTTTATTCATTCGATTAAGAAACGCAGATTCTTCCGGAATGATTTCTTGTTTTACTTGTGGTTGTAAAAAACATTACAAATCTGGAATGCATTGCGGCCATTTTCAGTCAAGAAAATTTCTTTGCACAAGATTCTCGGAAACAAATTGTCAAAACCAGTGTGCCGGTTGTAATATTTTCAAATATGGTGAACAATATAAATTCGCTGTTGAGTTAGATTTGAAGTATGGTGAAGGAACTGCGGCTCGTTTGGAGCAAGATGCAAGAGGAATCTGTAAAATCAGTAGAGCGGAGTATATCGAGCAAATTACTTATTACAAGAGACTTGTTGAAAACTTGAAACTTGAAAATCAAATCGAGTAAATTTTTTTTTATCTTTACCGAAATGTCTGAATTGATTTTTGCAAATATTGAACACCGAGTTTTAATAACAAAATTCATCGATTTGTCAAAAGATTTCGCAGAAGAAATTTCAACAAAACAAAAGTTCAAAAATTACGAAGAAATCCTCAAAATAATATACGAGTATCATAACGCATACGGAAGTTCAGTAAATCGACAGAATTGGTATGACTGGATTATGATTTTACCGATAAACATTTCTGTAATGACAAACGGATTTTTTGCAGGAATTGAAAACAAAAGAAATCTTGCGAGAATAAATTCTTACAGAGTATTACTAACAAAAGCGTTGGAAGAAACGGTAGATTCAATTGATAAAATGGAGTATAAAAATGAATAAAATCTACTTGCATATTTCGGAACTTTCTGGATTTTTTCGAAAAATGTGCTACGGATTGACAAAAGATAAAGAACAAATTGATGACGCGGTTCAAGAACTGATGGTTTATTTTTTAGGAATGAACAAAGAAACATTGAAAAGTATTTACGAAAAAGACGGAGAAAAAGGAATAATTCGATACGGCGCGGTTGTTTTAAAAAGAAGTTTGACAAGCCCAAGAAGTCCGTTTTATTATAAGTATAAAAAATATTATAAAAATTTAGTTGGAATGACTCACTCGAGTAGTTATTCTGCGTATGATAAAATCCAGGATGCGTATCACAAGTCGGTTTATAATTTAAGCGACCCGGAAGTTGAATTCGAAGAAGATGCAAAGTGGAAAAAATTGGAAAAGATTGACTTGATTCTTGATGAAATGTACTGGTATGATAAAAGAATGTTCGAACTTTATTATTCAGAAAAAAATACTCTTGATAGTATAAGTAAAAAAACCGGAATCAGTAGAAATTCAATTTTCACAACTTTGCAAAAAGTTAGAAATGAAATAAAAGAAAAAATCAAGGATGAGTAATTTTTTTGTTGAAGAAGAAATATACGAAAAAAGAATTGCGATTTGCAAAGAATGTATTTACTATTCCAAAATTCTTGGAAATTGTAAAATTTGTGGATGTTTTATGAAAATAAAAGCAAGAATTTCAAATCAACATTGCCCAAAATATTACTGGACGATGCATGACTTCGGAATGGATGGAAAAAATCTTTCAAAAGACCCTCCAGCGGATTTAATTGACGAGGTTATGGAATTGTGGCCGGATATAAAAACGGGCCGTGCGAAAAATCATGAATGCAAGCGAAGAATGATTGAATTGTATAACGTTATTTACAACGCAGATTATGACATTCGAACTTCTTGTCGTTCATGCGTGGATACTTGTTTCAAAGGGATTACATCATTTTATGAAAAATACAAAGGTTATGTCGAAGAATTATAAATCAATAAAATGGATACTTAAAAAGCAAATTGATGCAGGAACAAAAAGTTTGTGGACTTGGAAGAAAGGAAATGAAGAAAATTTTACTTGCATCTACGAGGCGTATTCTGATAACCTTCCAATATATACACCGAATCAATTACTAAAATTAATAAACGATGAAATCGAAAGAAAATATTCCTGACTATTATATAGGAAAAAAATACAAAATTGAGGCAAGAAAAGTTGTGGAGGATTTCGAACTTTCTTACAATATAGGAACGGCCGTTTCTTATTTATTGCGAAGTGATAGAAAACACGATTCTCCTTTGCAGGATATTCGAAAAGCAATTGCACATCTTCATTTTGAGTTAGATAAAATTACTGACGAAAATAAACTCAAGTAAAATCTATTATATATTATGAATCAACAAGTTAAAATTTCAGCAATTAAATCAAACGAAAGAAATCCTCGTTTCATTAAAGACATAAAATTTAAAAAATTATGTAATTCAATTAGAGAATTTCCGGAAATGCTTGAACTTCGACCGATAATAGTTGACGAAGAAAATGTTATTCTTGGTGGAAATATGCGATTCCGGGCCTGCAAAGAAATCGGATTGAAAGAAGTGTGGATTAGAAAAGCCGAAGGATTAACTGAGAAACAAAAAAGAGAATTTATTGTTAAAGACAATATCGGTTTCGGAGAATGGGAGTGGGACGTTTTAGCGAATGAGTGGAATTCTGCACAATTAGACGAGTGGGGACTTGATACCTGGAAAAATTTGGATGATATTGCAACGGAAGATTCATTCAATTTACCAGACGGAGACAAAGAACCATTTCAACAAATGACTTTAAATCTTGCAGACAAACAATCCGAAGTTATAAAAGAAGCAATCGCAGAATGTAAAAAGTTGGAAGAATATAAATACGTTGAAACTTTTGGAAATGAAAATGGAAACGGAAACGCACTTTATTTAATCGTGAGTCAATGGGCAGAGCAAAAGAAATAATTCTGAAAATATTAAAATCAGATGTTGCGAATGAATTTGTAAAAAAATATCATTATTCTGGAAAAGTCGTGAATCTTTCAAATTTACATTTCGGATGTTTTCTTGATGGAAAATTACATGGAGTTATGTCTTACGGGCCTCCAATGGATAAAAGGAACGTAATCAATTTAGTTGAAACGCAAAATGTTGGAATCAATAAGAAGTGGAACGAAATGCTTGAATTGAATCGAATGGCTTTTGATGATTATCTTCCAAAATATTCAGAAAGTAGATGCATCGCGATTTCGATTAAATTAATAAAAAAGAACGCACCTCAAATAAAGTGGATTTTGAGTTATTCGGACGGCACTCAATGTGGAGACGGAACGATATATCGAGCAAGTGGATTCAAATTGACTCAAATAAACAAAAACGGAACGATTTATAAACTTGCAAATGGTGAAGTTGTTGCGAAAAGAGGCGATTCAAAATACAATTTTCAAGGTGCAAAAGCATTAAAAGGATTTCAGAATCGTTATATTTACTTGATTGATAAAAAAGCGAAATTAAATTGCGAAAATATTCCTTTTACTGATATTGATAAACTAGGTGCTGGAATGTATAAGGGAGAAAAAATAACATTAAAAGAAAGAAGAAATACTGCGAGTGAAGCATAACGAGTAATGCGTTGGCTATTCCAAGTCAAAGAAGGGGTGCAATTCCACCCACTCGCTCAAATTTAAAAGAAGGAAAATGGACAAAAGTAGACATATAAAAAAGGAATCAATGTTGCAGGCGTTAGAAAAATCACTCGGAGTGGTTACGGTTGCTTGTAATTCTGCGGATGTTCCTCGTTCGACATATTATAAATGGATGAAAGAAGATGAGGAATTTTACAAGGCAGTAAAAGAAATTGAAAACGTTGCGTTGGATTTTGGAGAATCTCAATTGCACAAACAAATTGGCGAAGGTTCAACTTCTGCAACAATTTTCTTTTTAAAAACAAAAGGAAAAAAACGAGGATATATTGAAAGAAGCGAGTTGGATTTAAGTTCCGGAGACGAACCGATTAAAATCAACGTGAAAATCAATGGCGTTGAATATTGATACAAACTTCACGAAAACTCAAGACCAGGCGTTTGCATATTTATGCGATAAAAAAACAACGGAAGTTTTATTCGGAGGTGCAGCCGGAGGTGGAAAGTCCTGGATTGGTTGCAGTTGGTTGATTTTGATGTGTTTAAAATTTCCAAAAACTCGTTGGTTGATGGGACGTTCGAAATTAGATTCATTAAAAAAAACAACTTTAAACACATTTTTTGAAGTATGCGAATCCTGGAAGATAATATCCGGAGTTCATTATAACTTCAATGCAAGTTCAAATGTGATTACTTTTTTCAATAAATCAGAAATCATGTTGAAAGATTTATTTCTTTACCCTTCGGACAGAAATTTTGATTCTCTTGGTTCTCTTGAATTGACTGGCGCTTTTATTGACGAGTGCAATCAGATAACAGAAAAAGCAAAAAATATAGTTGCTTCAAGATTAAGGTTCAAACTTGACCACTACAATATTATACCGAAAATTCTGATGACTTGCAATCCTGCAAAAAATTGGGTTTATAATCAATATTACAGACCGGCGAAAGAAGGTAAATTGAAACCGCATCGAAAGTTCATTCAATCTCTTGTAGATGATAACGAGTTCATCTCGAAGCATTATAAAACGCAACTCTTAACTCTTGATGAATTGTCGAAGCAAAGATTACTTTTCGGAAACTGGGAGTATGACGCAACGAATGATTCTCTAATTGATTACGATGCAATTTTGAATCTTTTCGAACAAAAAGGAATTCCAGGACAAAAATATATAAGTTGCGATGTTGCAAGATTTGGAAGCGATAAGACGGTTGTTCTATACTGGGAAGGCCTCACTATTAAAAAAATTATAACATTGCTTAAATCTTCTGTAAATGAGGTTGTGGATGTTATTAAGGATATTCAAGTAGAGAATCAAGTTTTGTTGCGTAATATTATAATTGACGAAGATGGAGTCGGTGGAGGTGTTGTGGATTTCCTGCGAGCGAAAGGATTTACAAACAATGCACGTGCTTTAAAAAACGAGAATTATCAAAATTTAAAAACTCAATGTTATTACAAATTAGCGGATTTAATAAACAAAAGTCAAATCGGAATTGAATGCAAAAACATAAATACAAAAAATGACATAATTGAAGAACTAGAACAAGTCAGAACAAAAGATGCGGATAAGGATAATAAATTACAGATGATTCCAAAAGAATCAGTAAAAGCAATAATTGGAAGAAGTCCGGATTTTTCTGATGCACTTGCGATGCGGATGTATTATGAAATTGACCCCAATTTTGGAAAATATTTTGTGCAATAAAAAAAGGAGGAAAATAAATTCCTCCAATTCTTACCGGTTCGTGGCCGGAAACTTCTAACGAAAACTGATGCAAACATAACATAAAAAAATAAACTACACAAATTTCTATTATATATTATGAAACTCAAAGTAAAAAAAGAAGGTAAAACTGAAAATTATAATTTGATTAATTCATGGAGTGAAGTAAATCTTGAAAAGTGGGGCAAGTTATTATCTATTAAATCGAAAGACAATTCAGTTGATGCAATTGAAACTCTTTCTGTTTTGACTGATATGCCGAAGAAAATTATTCGTTCTTTAAATTTGACAGACGTTTCAAAGATTCTTTCAAAAGTTGCAGAAATGCAAAGATTGAGTGATACAAATCTTGTTCGAGTTATTGAAATCGATGGAAAAGAATACGGATTTCACCCAAACTTAGACGAAATAACTCTTGGTGAGTATGCGGATATTGAGACGTTAATTAAAGACGGAAACATGACTGAAAATCTTCCGGAATTGATGGCGATTTTATACAGACCAATCACAGAAAAAAAGAACGATATTTACTCAATCGAAGCGTATGACGGACAAATAGAAATCAGGCGAGAAATAATGAAAGGAATGAAAGGAGAGCAAGTGCAAAGTGCGCTGGTTTTTTTTTGGATTTTAGGAAAACAATTCTTGCAGAGTATTCCATTATATTTACAGGAACTGAGTCTGGAAACAACGATGAAAACTCTCCAGGAGACGACTTCGGAGAAAGGTGGGGTTGGTTTGGAATCATCCATCGTTTAACTGATGGTGATATAACGAAGATGCCGCAAATAACAAAAACTAATTTGCGAGAATGTTTAACCTGGATGTGTTATGAGGCGGATTTTAATGAATCAAAAAAAGTTGTAAAAAATTATGATAGCAAACAAAACATATAATAACGTAATAAATACTTTGAAGAATATTGGCGATACTCATTTGAATATTACCACAACGACAACGGGCGATGTTTTTGACATTGATTTGGCGAAGAATACTTTGTTTCCTTTGATGCATATAAATCCAGTAAATGTAACGACCGGAAGGGTTGGATTGAATTATTCTTTTCAGATTTTTGTCATGGATTTAGTTAGTCAGAAAAAAGATTGGACGGAAGAAGAAATTCAATCGGCTGCGTGGTTGAATAATGAACAAGAAGTTCTGAGTTCAACTTTGCAGACTTGCGTGGATATTATTTCAATTTTTAGAAACTCAGCGTATCAATCAGAGCAAGGAATTGACGATATTAATTATCCAACTTATTTTACCGATGGTGATTTTACAATAACTCCTTTTACTGAAAGATTTGACAATCTTTTGACGGGCTGGGTTTTTAATATAGAAGTCGAGGTTGAAAATGATTTTCAAACTTGCAACATTCCAATGTCGAATGACTTAGGACAAGGAGAATAAAATGTTTAAATTTAGAATTTGGAAAATAGAATTTCAGTTGATACCACCAAAAATAACAATTAATGTCTAACCCATTTCAAAAGAATCTTGAATCATTACTCAATAAAGTTGGAAAACAAGTAATGAACCGTTCAAAAGCAGGTTTGCAAAATGCGAAACCTTATTCAAAAGGCGGTGGAAATCTTGAAAGTTCAATCAAATATAAAGTTGAAAGAACGGAAGAAGGATACCAAGTTTCTTGGATGATGGCGAAGTATGGAAAATTTGTAGACAAAGGAGTTTCCGGTTATGAAATTAAAAGAAGTTTTACAGATTATCAAGGAAACAATTTGAGTTCTCCAGGTTCTGGATTTAAGAAACAAACAAAACCTATTCCTCCAGGAATGCTTGTGAAGTGGATTAAAAGACGAGGATTGAAGGGTAGAGACCCAAAGACTGGAAGATATATTTCGCACTTATCGTTAGCGTTTGCAATAGGAATAAAAGTTAAACGTGAAGGTATTCCAGGAATTGGATTCTTTCAATCTCCACTCGGAATTGCAATGAAAACTTTTAAGTCAGAAATGGAAGTCGCAATCGCAAAAGATTTTCGCGATTTAATGTCTGGTAAAAACTTTAAATTTTAAAATAAATTATGGCTACAACTCTTGAACAAAATCCTCTTTACCCAATTAATCCAGCGACATTCAAATGGTTTTTCGTTTTTAAAAATGACCCTATTGTAAGTGGAGTTCCGACACCTTATTGGAATGTTAAATTCGGATGCGTTCTTTTCGTTACTCCGATTTTTTCTCAACTTGGTGCAGCATCGACAGAAGTTGCGTTGACAAAAACTATTCCAAACAATGCAGGAGTTGGAATTTTCAACCTTCAAAGATTCATTGAATCTTATACCTCACCTCAGCAACTTTCGTTTCTTGATGGCACTCATGTGGTAAGATTTCATGGAGAACCGAGAACAGAAGATTTTTACTTTCCTATTCATGTAATCGACAAATATTCAATGAATGACAATTGTGCAACCTACTTAGAACCTCGCGGATTTTTAGAAGGCGCAGTTGCTTCAAATCTTCCAGCCCAAACCATTTCCGGAACAGTTCAATCAGGCGGAAAATTCATGGCGTTTAACGGATATTGGAAAAACGAATTATGGTATAGAAAAGTTGGAAAAAATTTCGGATACGATTACGAAACATATTACGCACCGAAAAGCCCTTCAAGTTATGGAATTCTCTCAGACGCTCCGTTAGTTCAATACGCAAATGATAGGGATTACGGAGTTATTTCAATGTTTAATCAAATCTTCACTAACTTATCTCCGGTTGCGTATGTTTCAATAACTGGCCATTTTTCAAATGGAAGTACTCAAAGTTTTTCAGTCAATAATATTGATGCAAATGGTGGAGTAACCACACCGAATCCTGGAGCACCTCACTGCCAAGAATCAATTTTATTTTTCGGAATTTTTCCTGGTAATCTTAGACAGTCAAACTCGACTTTTCAAGGTTGGTTGAATAGCGGAAATTTAACTCACTATACGTGGTATATAGCAACTCAAGGTTTGAAGTTATCTTCAAGAATTCATACAATCAAATTGAATTGCGACCCTCAAGGAAGAAAATACGAAAGAATTAGAATTGGTTGGTTGAATACAATGGGGGGGTGGGATTACTATACATTCAAAATGAAATCAACGGAATCTATAAAGACAAAAACTAACGACTGGACTCAACTCGAAGGTTCTTGGAATAAGGATTCGTGGAATCCTCAAGGATGGAAGGGAGGAAAAAAATCATATACCGTAAATGCAAAGAAAAAATATAAAGTAAATACTGATTTTGTAAATGAAGAAGAAGCAGCGTGGTTTGAATACATGATTAATTCACCGGAACATTATATTATACATCCACATGAAGATTGGCGAGAACCGGCAACTGACAAATATAATTCATTCGAAAAATACGTTACCGCAGTAAGATTACTTTCTTCAAGTTATAAGAAAAAAACGATTGCAAATGACAATGTAATGCAATATTCATTTGAATTCGAAGAATCAAGAACTTTAAATACTCAACCGATATAATATGTCCGTAGAACTTTACATTTATCCACAAAATTTTGAAGACCAATACATCGTTCCGATTGATTATCTTGCGGATTATGATTTCACAACCTTAAATGCATCGACTGGACAATTTAGTGCGGCTCCTTATATTACAAACGCAATCAATTATTTTGTTCCGATTTCAACTGCATTGACTTGGTATCGGTTTGGGCCTGCGGCACCAATTTACCCAACAAATCCTACCTCAAATATTTTAAAACTTCAACCGAATGGAGGATGCCTCCAAAGAATTACTGGAATAAATACCGGAATTGTTTACAAAGTTTCATTCGAACATACTGCAAATAATAACGAAATAAAAATCGCATGGTATGACGGATTAACTTTGACTGGCGATTATACTTTTCCTGCATCTACAAGTGGAACAATTTCAAGTTTAAATTTTACTTTTGCAAACGCATCTTCAACATTCGTTATTTTTGGTGCAGGCGCAACCGATTCATTCACAAAGAATTGGAGACTTCAAAACTTAGTTAATCCACAAGTTTCTGACGGACAAGTTATAGTAGATTTATTTGATGAAAAGCAAATTCCACTAACTCTTTCGGTAGATAATTTTCAAAATGCAGCAGAAAAAACTCAATCTTATTCCAAGAGTTTCAAACTTCCAGGAACTGACAGAAATAATAAAATATTTCGAAATGTCTTTGACGTAACCGCTTCAATCGAAACGAATAGTATTGACTTTAATCCTTATCGAAAAACTCCAATTGTTTTACAAGAAAATGGTTCAACTATTTTTAAGGGATTTTTAAAATTACTTAATGTAGATTTCAAAGGTCAAAATTTAATTTACAATGTAAATCTTTATTCAGAAACAATTCAAATTAAAGATGTTTTAAAAGATAAAAAGTTTTACGATATTGATTTCAGCGAATTAAATCATCGATACGTAAAATCTACAATAAAAGATTCATGGACAAATACTCCAGGATTGCTTTTAATAAATCCACTCCCACCTGGAAGTTTTGCAGGCGCTTCCGGAGCGATGAATACGGTTGTTTTAAAATACCCTTTTGTTGATTGGACTCACCAAGCAACGGTTGCCAATAATCCTGGCGCACCTCCTTTATCTGGCCCAGCAGATGGGCAACCTCAATTCGCTTCACTTAATCAAATGTTTCGACCTTGGATGCAACTTCGATACTTAATAAATAGGATTTTTGAAGGTGCAGGATTTACCTGGACTTCAACTTTTTTTGATACTGCGGATTTTCAAAACTTATTCATGGACTTCAATTGGGGAGCGAATAATGCACCAAATGTGGGTTTAAACATTGCGATGTCAAAATACAATTACACTAGTTGCGGTTCAGGCCCTTTGACTTATGCACAAAATTCTTCGTGGACAAATATTCCTTTGTGTGGTTTTTTCAATTGGACTACAATTTCAATTATGCTTCCGAATTATAATTCAAGTACAAACCAATATATTGCAACTCAAAACTTTGTTGATTTAACGTGGTCTTGTCAAGAATTAAAATGGGAAAACATAGGTGGAACTGATGTTGATATTACCGTAGAAATAATAAGAAACGGAGGATTGACCGCAGCCGATACAATTTCAAATACTTTTAATGCGGTTGCAAATTCTACCGGAAATCATTCAATCGCAGGAACTTTCTCTTTAATGGCTGGTGATGTTGTTGAGCAAAGATGGATTACAACAAATCCTTCTGCACCAGTATCGGTGAGACTCCAAACTACTGGAATATATCAAGTAAAAACTAATATGTATGAAAACATCTTGAATATAGTTGGAAACGATGTAATGCAAACCAAAAGAGGAAAACTCAAGCAATGGGATTTCTTGAAAGGAATTTTGACAATGTTTAATCTTTTAACGGTTGCAGACCCAACAAATAACCGAAATATTATCATTGAAAGATACGATACAATTTTTCCTCAAATTGGAACGGGCACCGGAACTGTTAAGTTGAAAGAAAGAGGAATCACAAAAGATTGGACTGAAAAAATAGACAATGAAAAAATAAACTTAAAACCGTTAACTAAATTAAAGAAAACAACTCTTTTCAAATATGTAACGGATTCAAACGATTATACTGCAACAAATTATAAAAATGCGTTTGGAGGATTTGAATACGGAAGTTTAACTTTTGATGCATCCGACTTAAATATGCTAGTTGGAGAAACTAAAGTCGAAGCGACTCCATTTGCTGCAACATTGAATAAACCATTTGCAGGAACAGTTCCACAATTATGGGCTCCAGCGATTTATAAACTGAAAGATGATGGAACTGCGGAAGAATTTGACAACAAACCTAGAATCCTTTACGATAATGGGAGGGTTACAATGACAGACGGAACTTTTTATATTCCTCCACAAAACTCGCAAGCATCCGAAAACGCAAACACTTATTTGCAATTTTCCGGATTCTCAGATTTTCCAATTCTTCCAACTTCTAAAGATTTGAATTTCGGAACGAATCAATTAATCGGTGCAAACAATCCAACTGCGCTTAATTTATTCAATCGATTCTTTTCAAATTATTACTTTGATTTATATAATCCAAACACAAGAATTTTAATTTTAAAAATCAAACTTGATTCTTCCGACATAAATCAATTTTCATTTTCAGACATAGTAATGATTAAAAACCGAGCGTATCGCGTAAATAAAATTAACTACAATCCAGGGCAACTTGCAAAAGTAGAACTGATTTTAATACCTTAATATGGCAAGACAAAATACAGAAATATCTTTTGCACCGAATCAAGTTGCAGTTCCGGATAATATTCAAGATGGACTTGTTTATTTTACAGACGTAGATGGCAATCCGGTGTGGTCTACCGAAGGTTTATGCACCGCTTATGGATATGAATGGGACGAACAAAATCAAGTTTGTAGAGCGTTTATATTCAATCCGAGTGTTGATTCAATTGGCGAGAATACAACAAATTTAGTAAAAGGGGGAAATAATGAAATAAGAGCAAACGTAAATAATACTTCAATTTCCGGACAAAATAACTTATTAATAGGAAATAATACTTCGGATGTTGTAATCGGAAACAGAAATCAACTTGAAAATAAAATTTCAAACTCTTTATTAATCGGAACTTTTGCGAATGCAACTGCAAATAATTCTTTTGTTTTAGGAGGAAACAATTCACAAAATACAATCAATGAAAAATCCGGCCTTGAAGAATATTCTGATATTTTAGGAGAACGTCAATTGACAAAAGTTCTTTTCGGAAACTATTTTGAAGCGGAAGGGAAAACAAATTACTTGTGGTTGAATAATGTAGAAAATTCTGCGTACCCAATTCCTAAAAATGCGGTTTTAATGTTTTCTGTTCGAGTTCTTGGAGTTGCGGTTGCACCATTAGTTTCCGCAGGAGAATTCATGTCTTTTCAAATAGAAGGAGTTACAATGAAAAAAAATTCTGGTGAAGCACCGACTCCAATTTATGCAAGAACAACACCATTGAATCAATCTTCTGCAATTGGATTAAATTGCACCGCAGTAATTTACACCGATGCAAATGGAGAAAGATTCTTGACAATATCAGTAACCAACGGAAAAGGAATTTTTGTAGAATGGGTTGCGAATATGGAAATAACACAATTACAAACAAAAGGAATTTAAAAAATGGCCGAAGAAATAGTAATGACGGTAAAAAGTAACGTCAAACAAGTTACGCAAGATACAAAAGATTGGAGTGCATCGATGTCCGGCGCAGAAAAGGCAAGTGCGGAATTAAATCAACAAGTAGATATTCAAAACAAAGTTCTTGTTGATATGGAAAAAGAACTTCGTAAATTAGAAGAAGCACAAGCGAAAATGGGTAAAGGTTCTTGGAAGGATTCTTTGACTGGAACAACGAAAAAAATAGAAAAACAAAAGCAAGCAATCAAGAGTGAAAAGACTGCGTTAAAAGATTTAAAACTTCAACAGAAAGATGCAACAAAAGAAGTTAAAAAATATACTGATGCACAAAAACAGAGTCAAAAAGCAATTTCCGGAACAATAGGAAATTTCCAGGTTATGGGAGTTTCTTTGAATGGAATTAAAAAATCAATTGGAGGTGTTATTCCGTTAGTAAAAACTTTGTTTGCATCTATTAAAGCCGGAATCGCATCTACTGGAATCGGAGTTTTACTTTTAGCATTCGGAGCGCTTGTTACTTATTTTACATCTACGAAAGAAGGGATGGACAAAATTCAAGTCGCAATCGCGAAAGTTTCTGCGGCCATCGATGTTATAAAAGACAGAATCTCAAAGTTTGGGGGTGCAATTTTAAAAGTTTTCAAAGGTGATTTTTCTGGCGCGGCCAATGATATGAAAGAGTCGATTCAAGGAATTGGTGAAGAAATTAAAAAAGAAACAAAAGCGGCCGGAGAATTAGCGGTTGCAACTCAAAAATTAAGAGACGCAAATAATGATTTTATTGTTCAACAAGCGAAGAAAAACAAGGCAGTCGCAGAAGCACGATTACTGGCAAAAGATGAAACTTTGTCGCAGGAAGAAAGAATCGCGGCCCTAAAAAATGCAGTTGCACTTGAAAAAGAAATGTTGCAAGAACAACTTGCAAATCAATCAGAAAAAGTAAGAATCCTGGAGGAACAAACAAATATGTCTAACTCAACGGCTGCGGATGAAAAAGCACTTGCAGAAGAAAAGGCACGATTGATAGATATGGAAACTTCTTCAATCATGAAAATGCGAACATTGAAAAGAGAAACGAATACTCTTGAAAATGAACTAGCCGCAGAAGAACTCGAAAGACTTCAATTGATTGCAGACGAAAAACAAAGGATTGCAGACGAAGAAGAAGAAGCAAGACTGGCGCGTGAAGAAGCGGAGGCCGAAAGACTTGCAATTAAAGCAGAAGAAGACGAGGCGTTGAAAGATTTGCAAAACGAAAATATGTTAGCGGAAATTGAAGATTTGAAAGAACGTGCATTGATGGAAATCGAAATCGAATACGCGGCAGAACTCGAAAAAATAAAAAATTACGAGAACTTCGAGTTGATGAAAGAGGAAATCGACAAGAAATATGCACGTGCAAAAGAAGCGTTAAACAAACAAGAATTGAAGTGGGATGAAATAACCACAAAACAAAAAATGAATCTTGCAAAACAAGGATTCGATAACCTTGCGACTATTCTTGGAAAAGAATCAAAAGCAGGAAAAGCGGCCGCGATTGCAAGTGCAACAATATCTACTTTTCAAGGGGCAACTTCTGCATTCGCTTCACTTGCACCGATTCCATTTGTTGGCCCGGTTTTAGGTGGAGTTGCGGCAGCAGCGGCAATTGTTTCAGGATTTAAAAACATTCAAGCGATAAGAAAAGGAAGTGGAGCGTCCGCAGGAGGAGGAGGAGGAGGAGGAAATATGAGTGCGAGTTCTCCTGCACCACCATCTATTGAAGAAGCAGGGCCAGCGGCCGAAATGATGGGAGGCGCGTTCGACTTAGGAAATGTTGGCGCAGAACCAGACCCAGTAAAAGCGTTCGTTGTAACCGATGAAATGACTGATTCACAAGACCAACTGCAAGATATTAGAAACAGAAGTACAATTTAAAAATCAAATAAAATAACAAAAAAACTATTATAAATTATGCCATGTAAAAAATGCGATTCTGGAAAATGGAAATACGGAGAAAACGGCGATTGTGAATACAATTCGTTGGATGAATGCAAAGAAGCAAATCCAAATTACCATTACGAAGATGAAAAAAACTACACAAAAATCGTAGAGTTAATTATTGAAGATGATTCTCAAGACCTAGCAATTGACGCAATCAGTTTAGTAACCAGTCCTGCGATTGAACAAGACTTTGTTTATTTCGGAAAAGAAAAAAATAACTTGACTCTTGCAAAGATTGACGAAGAAAAAAGAATGCTTGTAAGTCCGGCACTTATTCCTAACAAACAGATATATCGATACGATGCAAATACGGATTCTGATTACTATGTTTATTTCAGTCCGGAAACGGTTCGACAAGCAAGTGAATTGTATTTGAAAAACAATAATCATCACAAGGCAACTTATCAGCACCAAGACCGAGTTTCAGGAGTTCTTACAGTTGAAAGTTGGATTAAGGAAGGCGACCAAGATAAGTCAAAACTTTACGGATTCGATTTACCGAACGGTACGTGGTTTGTAAAAATGCGTATCGACAATGATGAATTGTGGTCTAAAATCAAAGAAGGAGAACTTCGCGGACTTAGTATTGAAGGATACTTTACTGACCGACTAGAAAAAATGTCAGAAAAAACCCCAACAAATGAAGAAATTTTGATTGCATTGAATCAGATTATTCAAGAAGCGAAAAATCAAAAATCAAATAAAAAAACAAATTAACTATTATATATTAAATAACAAAAAACATGGACTTAAAAGAACAAATCAAAGAAGCACTCGGATTAAGTAAATCCGTAAAATTAGAGTGGCAAAGCAAGATGGAAGATGGCACTATACTTGTGTCTACGGCCGATACTCTTGAAAGTGGAGTAGATATATCAGTTCTCGTAGAAGACGGAACTACGATTCTCCTACCCATCGGTACATATAAAACAGAAGATGGTTTAAGTTTTAGAGTTGAAGAAGAAGGAGTTGTTGCCGAAGTTATGGAATCAGAAACAGAAGAAGTTGTTGAAGAAGAAGAACTTGCAGAAGAAAAAGAAAAAGAAGAAGAAGAAGAAGATTTAAAAGATAGAAAAAAATACGCAGACGTTGAAGATTGGGAGGGTATGGAAAAACGCATACAGAACCTTGAAGATGCGGTTGCTAAATTGAAGGAGGAAAAAGAAGGTGGAGACGATGAAGTTGAAGAAATGAACGAAGAAGTTTCAGTTCCTTCTTCAAATCCGAAAACAATCAAAACAACGGAAGTAAAAGAATTTTCTCTTGAAGAATTAAAAGAGGAAAACAAAAGATTGAAAGAAGAACTTTCAAAAACTCCAGGTGATAAACCTCTAGTTGCTCAAAGATTTTCAGAATCTTCTTCAAGAAAACTAACAAGGAAAGAATTGTCTAACATGAATTCTTCTGAAAGATTTCTTTACGAAATAAATAATAAGTAATAAATAATTTTAAATAAACAAAAAATAGTAAAAAAATGGGAAAAATTAGAAAATTAGCCGCTGTCGCAACTCAACCAACTATAACGGAAACGTTTTGTGGAACGGATGCAGGATTTTATATTTCAAAAGCATTGATGCAAGTTTCATCACTTGACTGCATGACAATGATTGAAAACATAAAGTTCAAAACAAACATTCAAGCAATGAATACTGATAAAATGATTTCAGATTCAACTTGCGACTTCACTAACAAAGGGGAATTGGCTTTAACTGAAAAAATTCTTGCACCGAAAAACCTTCAAGTTAACTTTCAATGGTGTAAAAACAACTTACTTTCATCTTGGGAGGCGTTGCAAATGAGACCAAGCGCATGGAATAACGGAGACGTTCCTTCTTTCAATGAATACGCAATTTCTTTAATCGCTAAAGATATTGCAAAAGCGACGGAAACTTCAATTTGGGGCGGAGCAACTGCAACAAATGGTTCTTTTCAAGGATTAACAACGGCTGCAACTGGAACTTTCGCAACAGACGGAACAATTGTAACTCCTGCGGGCGCGACAACTCCTTTTACTGCAACGAATATCATCGCAAACATTGAAATAGGAATCGCAGCAATACCAAGCGCAGTTTTAGGTTCTGAGGATTTAAGAATATACATGAATCAAAAATCTTATATGTTCTATATCGGAGCAATCTCGAAGTTAGGATACTTAAACGCATACAATATGCAAGGCGATTACGTTCCGGTTGTGAATGGAATTAAAGTTTGCGTTGCAAATGGAATGTTAGATAACCAAATCGTTATCGCACAAGAATCAAATCTTTTCTTCGGAACTGACTTGTTAAGTGATTCTACGGAAATCAGAGTTCTTGATATGGCTCCACTTGATGGAAGTAACAACGTGAGAATGGTTTGCAAATATACTGCCGGTGTTCAGCATGGAACTGGTGCAGATATTGTTTGGGTAAAATAAATTAATTAAAAAAAGAAAATAACATGGCTACAAGTGGATGTACTTTACTTACAAAAGGGAGACCGTTAGATTGCAACAGAATATCTGGTGGAATAAAGAATGTTTACTTCGCTGTTTATGATACAACGAAAGTGACTCAAGATTGGGCGGCAGGTTCAGCAACGAGAGGGCAAACAACTGACGTTGATATGGGAACGACTGATTTGTATAAGTATGCATTACCGAGAGGAACTGCATCTTTCACAGACACACTCGTTGGCTCACGTGAAAACGGAACTGTTTATTATACTCCAACAATTCAAGTTTTACTTGACAGAATAACTCCATTAATGCAAAATGAAATGAGGTTATTCGGTGCAACTACGGTTGTTGTTTTTGCAGAATTGAATCAAACTTATCCTGCAAACGACCATAACGTGGTTGTGGTTTTAGGAGGATTAAATGGAATGCAATTGAATGCAGGAACTGACGCTTCCGGCGCTGCCTGGGGTGACAGAAATGGGTACGACCTCACATGGGATGGAATCGAGCAACATCCGGTTTCAGTATTAAAAGATTACGGAACAACAATCTTTGACAATACGGATGCTGGAGCACAAATTCCTATCGTAGCATCATAAACAAGAAGTAATTTTTTATATTAAGAAAGAGTGGCGTAAAAACCACTCTTTTTTTTTAAATAAAATAAAAAGTAAAAATTTCTATTATATATTATGATACAATGTTCAGTTAAATCGGATTTCATTGCAAACTTAAATACCGAAGCAAATCGAATCACTTCTGATTCTAAATTACCACCGTTTTTTCCAAACGCAAAAATTTTGTATTTGAGTAAATTTACAAATGATATGTCTGGAGAAGTTGTTTATTGTTATTCTAAACCTCAGTTATTAAGAAGAAGATTTTCATCCTTCCATTTTACAAACGCAGTAACTCCGAATCTTTTCAATGGAGAAATTAGATTGACTCTTGCAGGATATTGGAAGTACGAATTCTGGGAGGTTTACTGGGAGGTTTCTCCTTTCAGTATGGACGGCGATTCTGCACCAGCAACGGAATCAAAAGTTTTACCAGTTAGCCCTTCAAATGGAGTTGTAAAAGGATTGGTTGCAATAGGGAAAATGTATGTTGGAGAAAAATCCGGAAGTCAAGAAGTTCAGTATCAAGAATACGTAGAACCTCCACAAACTAATTATATATATCAAGGATAATAAAATGGAAAATATTTTGAAAGTAGATTTTGCGGTTTCAACTGCACCGGTTGTTTCAGAACAAGCATCACGCGACTGGATTGAGTATGGAACGGAAGAATGGAGAAACCTTTTTCCACAATTTTTAATCGACTTGTATTATAACTCAAGTACACAAGCCGCAATTATCAACGCAACTAGTGAAATGATTTCAGGCGAAGACTTAGTAATTGATGATGAGGACGAAGAAAATCTTGACAAAATTGTCAGATTAAAACAATTCATGGCTTCGGCAAATTCCGGAGAAACTTTGAACGAAGTAATAAAAAAGATTTCTTTTGATTTTAAACTTCAAGGCGCGTTTGCACTTAATATTGTGTGGTCTGCGGACAGAACAAAAATCAGTGAAATTTTTCACATACCGGTGGAAAAGATTCGCGCTTGTAAACCGAATGAACTTGGAAAAGTAGATGGTTATTATATTTCCGGAGACTGGGCAAATACTAGAAAAAACAGACCTTATTACGTTCCTTCTTTTAATTCAAAAGACCGAACTTCTGCAAATCAAATTTTGTATACTGGACTTTATTCTCCTTCGATGTCTTGTTATCACACACCGGATTACGTGGCTGCAAATAATTGGGCACTCGTAGACCAACGTGTTGCAGAATTCCATTTGTCAAACATAAGCAATGGGTTCAGCGGTTCTTACTTTATTTCGTTCGCTAATGGAACACCAACGCAAGAAGAAAGATTGCAAATTGAATCTTCACTTGCTCAGAAATTTACTGGCGCACATAATTCTGGTAAATTTGTACTTACGTTTTCTGACGATAAAACAAGAACTCCGGAAATAACTCCGATTTCAGTTTCAGACGCAGACAAACAATATCTTGCATTACAAGAATTATTGGTTCAAAATATACTTACCGGACATCGATGCACATCACCGGTTTTAATGGGTATAAAATCTGACACCGGACTTGGAAATAATGCGGACGAATTGAATTCTGCGGCAAATTATTACTTGAATACGGTTGTAAAACCTTATCAAGAACATATACTAAAAACTTTACAAAAAATATTCATAATTAATGAAATGAACATTCCGGTTTCATTCGTTCAATTAAAGCCGATAACAACAAGATTTACGAATCAAGATTTAATGGCGGTGATGACACAAGATGAAATTCGTGAGGAACTCGGATTGCCTCCATTAGAAGAAAAAATTGACGTAGATTTAAAGAAAGAAAAATCCTGCAAAGATAAAAAATGCAATCATTTGCAAGCGGAAAATATTGAGTTGAAAGAATGGATAAACTCAGTAGGTGAAGACGCATTGGAGGGCTGGGAGGAAATTGAAGAAGAAATCGTTGACGGAGAACACATTCACTTTGATTTTGAAAAGGAATTGAATAAAATCGCGAACGAAAAGATTAATCTAGCAGAAGTTCCGGAAGATACTCCAAACAAAAAAAGTTCTCAAGATGGAGTAAATAAATCTTTCAATGATTATTACAAAGTTAGATACGTTTACGCAACTGATAATTTTCTTGTAAATAAATCCGGAACAAGTAGAGAATTCTGTCAATTGATGGTAGAAGCAAATAAATTGTTTCGAAAAGAGGATTTGGTAATGGAACAAAAAATGAAAGTTAAAGGCAGGATGGAAGATGTTGGAGTTGATTCAAATATTGTAAATCCTGGATTCGGGCACGATGGCGAACCTTATTCGATTTTTTTATACAAGGGTGGGCCGCAATGTAGACATTTTTTCTTGAGGAAGATTTTCAAAACATCTTTAAGAAATGCAAAACAACCGATTAATGATTCTCAATTGATAGGATACACAAAAGCAGTTTCAGAAGGATTTACTGCAAAAAGAAATGATAAACTTGTGGCGATAGCACCGCAAAGAATGGAAAACAACGGATATTATCCGGAAAACGACTAATTATGGCGACAGGATACGTACTTTTTATAAGTGAAGAAAAACTCAAGGACTCGACTGCAATATCTTTAAACGTAGATGTTCAGTTACTTTTACCATTCGTAAAACAAGCGCAGAAATTGTATGTTGAAACGAAAATTGGCACAAAGTTAAACGAAAAATTAAAAACATTGATTGTTGCAGGAACGGTAAATAACCCTGGCAATGAACCTTACGCAACTTTATTGAATGATTACATTGGTGAAATGCTACCAAACTTCGCACTTTACCATGCAATTCCTTTTCTTAGATTCAAAGTTGAAAACGGTAATATATACTCAAAATCAAGTGAAACTGGTTCTGCAATGACAACGGAAGAATCTCAAGCGTTAAGAAGTGAAGTTATAAATACTGGAGAATATTACATGGAACGTATGATTGACTGGATTTGCAACAATTCTTCTTTGATTCCGGAATACTCACAAAATACCGGTGCAGACGTTGAACCGGACAAAAACGCGTATTATGGTGGAATGAATCTTGAATGTCCGCATCCACAAAAAAACAAAATAACTTTGAAAAGTTTCTTGAATGGCTCAGAATAAAACTAACTATAAAATAAAAGAAAAGAATCTGAAAAAATTAAAATCTTATCTTGAAAAAATAAAGAAAAAAAATGAAATCAATGCAAGACTCGGTTCAAGTAGCGGTCGCAAATAGTTCCGCGATTGCACTTAATTTGACAGATTGTAACGAAATATTAACTTTCGTTTCTCTTATATTAGCAATCACTTATACTATAATTAAGTTCGCAAGAATTGGAAGAAAAAAAAAGGTAATTTGAAATTTTTTAGTTATTCGGAGTTTGATTCTCCAGGAAGCAAAGGAAGTGGAAAAAAGATGGACAAAGATTTTCTTACAAAACTAGATTCCGCACGAGAACTTGCAGGGATTCCTTTCAAAATAAATTCTGGTTATAGAACAAAAAAACACAATCAAATCGTTGGAGGACGAGTTGGTTCAAGTCATCTTTTCGGATTGGCTGCGGATATTCATTACGTAGGTTCTCGCGAAAGATATTTGATTTTACATTCCTTATTGAAAGTAGGATTCAACCGAATCGGTATTGGTAAAACTTTTATCCATGTTGATTCTGATAATAAAAAAGACGAAAACGTAATTTGGACTTATTAATTAATTAAAACAAAAAAAATGAAGAAATTCTTACAGAAGTATTTAATCGGTAAAATGATGCAAAGCAAGAAATTTTGGTACGCAATTTCAAGTGTTGTAATTCCTGCACTTGTAACTTATCTTGGAGTAGATGAAGCGAGCGCAAAAGATTTGTATTACGCAATTTTAACTTTAATCTTAGGACAAGGTATTGCCGACATTTCTAAAAAATAAAAAACCGGATTCATATAATCGATACAGATTAAAACCGCACGAAGTTATTGCGCTGGAGGAAATGCGTAAAAAAGAAACTCGAAACGTTTTGGTAATTGGTGATTTACATGAACCATTTTGTCTTGAAAAGTATCTTGACTGGTGCATAATTCAATACAAGAAATGGAATTGTAATGAAGTCGTTTTTATTGGTGATATTATCGACAATCACTTTACGTCTTACCATGAATCTTCAGCGGATGGAATGGGCGGCGCGGATGAACTTGAAGTTGCAATCAAGAAAATTTCCAGGTGGTTCGAAGCGTTTCCGGTTGCAACCGTAATTATCGGAAACCATGACCGGTTAATTATGCGAAAGGCCCAAACCTCCGCGATTCCTTCAAAATGGATAAAATCTTACAAAGAAGTTCTTGAAGTTCCTTCCTGGAATTTTGTTGAAAGATATGTCAAGGATGACGTTCAGTATATTCATGGCGAAGGAGGAACTGCATCTACCAAGTGCCGTGCGGATTTAATGAATACGGTTCAAGGCCATCTTCACACTCAATGTTATGTTCAGAATTTTGTTGGACAAAAATTTAGAATTTTCGGAGTTCAAGTCGGTTGCGGAATAAATCATGAATCTTACGCAATGGCTTACGCTAAATATGGTAAAAAACCTGCCGTTGGTTGTGCGGTTATTCTCAACAATGGTAAAATACCAATTAACCTTCTAATGCCTTTGTAAATGCATTTTAACCACCCTCTACTGCATTTTATATCTTTTCTAATAGTAGACTCTATATAAGAGTTAAAACTCTTTGTAGGGTTTAAAAAGACGATTTCTTTAAAAAAGTTCGTTTGACTCGTTTATTCACCTTACATTTGTACCATCAAAGGGGGACAAAAGATGAAATCGGAACTTTCGGAACGCAACTTTCTAACCAAAACTAATCAGGAGAGCAATCCTACCAGGTGACAGACCCCTTTAAAAAACTAGAGAAAGAATCACTCAGACGATTCAAACGCAGGGAGCAGATAAAAAACAGAAGAATCTTCCAATCATTCAACGAATGATTTATAAACGAAGAAACAAAACCCTGCAAAAACAAAAGGTTCGATAAGGAATACTCAAGGAGTTAACCTAACCGAATTGGAAAACAAATTGAAAGAAACGATTTTCGAACCTTTTTTTAAAGAAACAAAGAAGTAGTAGATTGGAAAAATAACTCGCGATTATTCTTTCCAGGATTGAGACCCTTAAAAAGTCGAATCGAATGTGAGGAATTGCAATTCCGACAAGAAATAGAGAAAAACTATTCCATTCAGCGACCTCTACAAAACTTAACAAGAAAGGAGAATTTTCTCCTTTTTTTGTATCTGATAATCATCGATTTTAAATAAAAAGTTCGTTGGACTCAAAAATTAACCTTACATTTGAATATATCAAAACGGGAAAAATGCAACTTCCTATGAAAATAAAGATTGCAAATAAATTAACGAAAACTACAAATCATGACAAATTTAAAAGTCACAAAAGTAAAATACTTTGAAACTCGCAGAGGAACAGGGTATAAATGCACAACAAATCAAAAAGGAGTAACGATTTGGAACGATGGAAATGGAGGAAGTACATACATTGAAACTAGGAATCCAAAAAGAGAAAATCTCTTACTTTACAATCTTTCAGAATTGGAACTTGAAAATCTGATTAATGAATTCGAACAAATTCCATCAGAAATCACAAAATAATAACGGAAGGGTGAGAAACCCTTCCTTCTAAAGAAAACTAAAATGCAAAAAACAAATTTATGGATTGTATTGAATGAAGAAACTTTGAATACAATGAAAGGAAAAAACGGAAAAACTGCAAAGTTTAAATCCGAAAAAGATGCAAACGAAAAAGCATCTCAAAAATTGAATATGTGGGTATGTGTAAATGTGAATTTCACGCACAAATGGTTGAATCATAAAATATAATAAGATGACAAGAAATGAAATAAAAAAATGTTTAAAAGGAGTAGAGGAAATGCTTTTTTTTCCTTTGCAGAACAAGTGGAATCTTTCAAAAGATAAACTCCACGAAATGAAAAAAGACTTGGAAGGAAGACTTGCAATGATGGAAGTAGTCGAGGAATTTCATAAAAAGACAAGTTAAGTTCGTGATTCTCAGTAATTTACATTACATTTGAATAACAAACGAAAACTAACCAAACTTTACAAAATGAAAACTACAATCAACATCTACGATTTTCGAACTTGGTTCGAGAATAACCGACCAAACAATTTTTCTTATTCCGGATTGACTGCATTATTTGAATACTTCGAAGAATACGAACATTCAACTGGAGAATCAATTGAATTCGACCCAATATCAATTTGTTGCGAATATACAGAATACGAAAATCTGAAAGGATTTTACCAAGATTATGACGAAGAAGATTTTCCAACAATGCAATCAATTGAAGAAAATACTCAAGTAATTCCATTCGGAAAAGAATCATTCATTATAATACAATTTTAATCAAATTAAAACCATAGGTTCGCGAAGAAATTCGCGTTCCTTTTACACTATTTTATTAACTTAAATTAAAAAAATGCAAAATACTTACAAAATGTTGGAAGCAACAAATCGAGACGAAGCAATTATTTCAATCCTGGATGTATTAAAAGAAAATCCACTTTTTCTTAATCATTGCAAAAGTCAAATTTTTATTCTTGCGAAAGAACTTTCAGAAGATAAAAGAAAAACTTTACTTAACGATTGCAATTTTGAAATATTGAAAGAATTATTCATTGAAATAAAAACCCAATATTACGTTGCACAAGATAATTTCTTTAAAATCATACAAGATGAAAAAAAATAAATTAATTGCACAAGATTTTTACTTTCATCCAAATGGAGTGTATCAAACTATTTCAACGTGGAACTCCTCTTTACTATCTTTTGACAATGATATTCAAGAAATCTCTACTTCAATAAGAATTTACGGAACTGAGAATCAAATTGAAAAAGCGTTAGACGAATACTGCAATCGAACAGAATTAAATCTTGACGAATGTTATAATTTCAAAGTTGAGAAAAAAGGTTCGTATTGGTATGATATTTACGGAAAAAAAGCCGATTCTATTAATAAGGAAGTAAGAATCAAATTGAAAAAATACAAAAAAATGTATGAAGAAAACAAAAATAAACCTCTAATTATAAACTTAAAATAAAAAAAATGTCTGAAAAAACAAGAAAAGAACTCGAAAAAGATTTGATGAAAATGCCGGAACTTGAAAAAGATTCTGGAATTGTTTCTCCTTCTGAAAAAGAACTTCTCGGTAATCTTTACGATAAAGCGTTCGAGAATGGAAGAAAAGCCGAAAGAGTAGAATACCAAAAAGAAAAAGAACAAGAAAAAGAAATTTCCAAAAGATTGCATGAAATCAATACTTTTCAATGCGTAGAAAACGAATTGTATCTTCGCGGAAAAGATGAATACGGAAAAGATTTTACTCTTTGTTTTGATGCATTCAATTTTCTGGAATGGATTGACAAAGAACAAATTCAATATATTAAAAAACAATTAATTCGATATATTAAGTCGAAATAAACAGAATTTTGTGAATAATTTTTTTATATTTGCAGAGTATTAACTTAAATTAAAAATCTAATGAAAACAGAAATTTTAAGAGAAAAGTATCAAAAATACAATCTCACAAAAGACGATGTCTTTAAACATCAACATTATATCATCATCACTCGTTCCGGTATCGAAAAAATCATGGCGTTGGAGGATATTGGAATGACTTTCGAAGTTATTAAATGCGAGAAAGATTTTTGTGTGGTAAAAGCCCAAGCATCAAAAGCCGAAGTTGAAATTCAAACTTTCGGTTCTGCATTAAAAGGAGACTTCAAATCCGGAACAACTAACTCTTGGTATGTAATGGAAATGGCCGAAAAACGTGCAATGAGTCGAGCGGTTTTGAAACTGACTGGATTTTACGAACTCGGTGTATTTTCCGAAGATGAATCAGAAGAATTCAAAAGATAAGAATTTGAAAGAGGTTAGTAATTTAATTAATAACTCAGCAGTTATACTTTGTTACAATTACAATTCCTCTTTCAGATTCTTTTTTACTAATTTAATTAATTTATAAAATGACAAAAAAGAAAGAAAAAAAAGAAAGAAAATTTGTTACTATAACAAATAAGGAAGGTCTTGCAGAAAATATTCTGAAAACCTTAGAGTTAGGAAAACTCGAACTATTAAAGGAAGAAGAAATTGAAGGAAAAACCTACGGATTGATTCAAAACCAACTGAGTTTAATTTCTTGCAGGATTCCTAAATTAAATTACGAACTATATAAAAAAAAGAAATAAAATGGATATACATGGAAAAATAAACAAAATACTTCCACTAGAAAGTGGAGAATCAAAAGCCGGAAAAGAATGGAAAAAACAATCAGTTTTAATCGATACCGGTGATGATTACAATCCGTTAGTATTGGTGAATGCGTTTGGCGAAGCAAAGATTAATTCATTGAATAAATTCCAGGAAGGTGATACAATTGACATTTCATGCAATGTATATTCTCGCGAATTTAACGGAAAATATTACACAACTATTGACGGATATTGGTTCGCAAATAAAAACGCACAAGTTCATCCGGAGAATCAAAAATCAAATTTAAAAGAAACAATTTCAAAAATTGCAAATCCTAAATTTGTTACTTCTGAGGATTCTGATTTGCCGTTTTAAAAATGACAGATACTGAAAATTTTATTGAAATATGTGATTTGACTACAAATATTGCAGGGCTTGAAAAAAACTCTTTAAAATC
>Ga0209337_1000716_pt1 | contig 26763 bp, 39 predicted proteins | sample LinPmetageLP53_FD_184044 | JGI IMG/M metagenome (GOLD analysis project Ga0209337, IMG submission 184044) | Marine viral communities from the Pacific Ocean - LP-53 (SPAdes) (version 2) | ecosystem: Environmental > Aquatic > Marine > Oceanic | place: Pacific Ocean | collected 2010-02-08 | reverse complement strand
TAAATGCTTTAGTTAATGCGTCAGTCATACATTTTTTTGGTGCTTCATCATCATATGTACCATTCTTTTTGAACAGTTTTAATGTTGATGATACTGCTCCATAGTAATCCCAACCATTAGCTAATTTTTTATGTGCTACTTTTACTTCAGCAATTACAACTGGTTCTTTTAATTCAAGATATTTGTAATCTACTGTGTAATTCCATCCTTCTCCTATTGGCCCAAATGTTTCAGTCATTTTCATAATCTGCCATTGTGGGTCAATAGTAGTTAGATCACCAAATCCTTTATTAATTTTTTTAGTAAATCTTGGGTCTGTTTCTTTTAAAGCATCCCAATACTTTCTATTATTATTTATTTCTTCTGTCATTATACCTCCATACTTTTGTATTGTTGTTAAATTTATTTATTCTTCTATCTCCTGAATCAACTATATAATTCATATGTTTTAATTCAGTAAATCTTGGTCTTATTGAAGTAATATCTTCACTCATAATTTCTGCTATTTCTTCGCAAGTACCTCCATAGTTATTTTTTCTTTCTAATATTTGTAATATTTCTGTTCGCAATTTAGCAGCTCTAGTATTTACTTTACCAGCTGCTTCTTTGCTAGTGGATTGTTCCTTGTAACCTGGTGTCAAAGGATATTTCTTTTCCGAATAATTTAATGATGTCGTCTTGGTCATGACAATTCTCCATTAAGGTTATATCAACATATTCTGGTGGTTCTATTTCATTTTCAACCATAAACCAAAATAATTGACATGCTTTATATAAATTATTTATATATTTTTCATCTCTATCTACTTTGAAAACATGATGTTTACTGTTGCCATAGATAACAGATAGCATAGCTGTTTTAAATCCAGTAACTAACATATAATGTTGTAACTGAGCATAGTATCTTTCTATTAATGTATCATCTTTAGAAAAAATATTTGTATGTTTTGCTTCCCATACTTTACCATTAGTAACTCCATCTAAACTACCATAAATATATGGATGGTTAGGATGGTGCCAAGTCTTGCCTATATCAACAACCCTTTGTTTAGTAGACTTCTGATACCATTGTCTATTAAATTTTTCTGTAAAGATTCCAAGTTGAACTGCAAGATTATTTGATAAATTTTCTCGTTTTGTAACTCCAGTTTTTTCAAGCCAAAGGTCTTTCCAGTTTCCCTTGACAAGATTACTTGCGTCAGTTCCTCCAATACCTGTTGGTCTTTTGAACTCAATTTTTTTTCCCATCTAGTCATCACTCCTTTCATTAATTTGCTGTCGTCTATGTACATCTCGTTTATGTCTGTCCATAATCCCTTTTTGCTTCCCATATTTATACCTCCTCATTATATAATCAGCGATTGGTTTAGCATCTATATTATCTGCTGTTCTGTTTGATGTATATTTATCTATAAAATACATATACATTTCTGGTTTTAAATATCGTATTCCTAATCGTATTATAAATTGTTTTTTATTTCTACGTATCGTTAGAGGATCGGATATTATCTTCTTCGATAAATTGTATTTTGTCCTTAATATCTGCCATAGCGTCAACCCCATAATCTTTCTCCAATATGTCTGAAATGTACCAAATTGCTTTTAGTAAATCTATTTCTTTATTTTTCTTTTTATGTCGTATTATATATTTGATAGCATTTCCTGATGGAAAATCTAATTTTAATTGTCTTATAATTTCTGATAATTGTATATCATTATCATAATAGCCTGGACTTATTCTACTCATTACTTTCCTCCATTTTTATATTATCAAGTATTTCTACATCAGAAATAGCTTCTTGTATTTTGGTTACAATATCTATTGTTTTAAACATTTTATTGTCAGTATTTCCCCATTGATTCCAAAATCCTTGTTCTGTATCACAACTAAATTTTACTTTAGAATGAATATTATCATTTAATTCTATAGTTCCTGATACATATATTCTAGGTTTGTTTTTCATTCATATCCTCCTTAATTATGAATTGTGATTAAATTATGTTTTATCTTTTTTATTTTCTTTTATTATTATTGAACATTGTAAGGCATCTGCCCAACAACAAAACAAAAATCCTGATGGTTTTCTAATTCCTACTTCCCATTTGGAAACTAGACCTTTAGCACAACCAATTACATCATCTATAGCTGATTGTGATAGATTTAGTTTTTTTCTTTGTTCAACGAATTGAGGTATTACTTGTTGATAAAATATACCTAATTCTTTTTCTTTATTCATACTATTTCATAAACCGAAAGAAATGTATTTGTCAAGATACGCTGGGGAATACGCTAAGCTCTAACGCTTATTATATATTCCCCATACACTTACGTCTCAGACTTAAATTACAGCATACTGAAGTTTGCCGAGGGTGTTCATAAATGTTTATTTGATTATTTTTTTTAATCTGTTATGAATATTTAGCTAGATCAGTGTTCCTCCAAAATTTACTGGTCTAGCATATTATCAATATTTTTATTTACTTTGTTAGTAAATTGTTTGGTTTTATGTATTTCTTCTAATGTTAATAATCGTTGATTCATTCCATCCATAGCTTGAGTTAATTTAACTATAGTATCAGTTAAACTTTTTAACAAAACTATAAATGGATTTTTTTCATCCAATTTTTCTGTCATTTTTATCCTCTCTTATTTCACTTAGTATTTGATGTGCAGAAGGTGTTAATTCATCTTCTATTTTATTAGCTCTTTCTTGATTATCCCAAATATCTACTTGTGCAAGTCCATGTGTTTTAATAAACTCATCTCTTGTCATATCAGCTGCATCTTCTGTTAATTGTAGTACCCATGCTCCAGTTTTACTCATAATACCTCCTTAATTACTAGGATTATTCCTACTAATATTAATACAATAATAGTTAAATATGTCATGATTTTGATTTATCAGGCATAATTATTGCTTCTTCGCCTTCCCATTTTACAGTTTCTTCTTCTGTATCTAAATCAAATTTGTTACCTATACTATCGTTCATAGTACCAAATATTTCTCCAGTTGCATCATCATAAATGTTGCCTTTATCATCTACTGTAAATACTTTTTTCTTATGATTGCTTTGCCAATTATTTTTGCTTAATTTTTTTTCTAAGATATTCATGTCATAAATATCATTTATTACATCAGCAAATTGTTGTGATAAAAGAAGTCTATAGAACCATACACCTCTTTTTTTTGCAAATCTATACGCAGAGCTTTTAAATATAAAACTACTTGCATATGCAGTACTTCTAAATGCTTTAGTTATCATGATTCATTCTCCAATCTTTCTTTAGTTAATTTTTCAGCTTCAGCTGGTGTATATCCTTTATCTAAATATTCCTGATAATATTTCTCAGATAGAATATCATGTCCTTGATGGCTCATTGTTTTCCTCCTTTTCATGTTCGGTTATTATTGTTTCGTATTTTTTAATTAATTTATTTATTTTGGTATCAGTATCTTCTACTGTATCATCTAAAGATACTACTACTGGTTTTAGTTTTTTTAATTCATCTATGAATGTTAAATAATCAATCATTAATCCTCCATTTGATTTATTATACTTAATACTTTTACTTCCCATTCAGTATCTCTACTGTATCTTGGCATAGTATATACTAGTTTTATATAGGATATTTCATCACTAATCCATTGATTTATAAGTTCTTTTTGAAATCTCTTATATAATCTTGATTGCGACATAATGTCCATAAAATCATTAACACTTTCACAAGTATTATAATATTTCTTTATCTTTAGATTATGGTTATTTAATGGCACAATGTAGTTATCAGGGTCATTTGATAATGTTTGCATACCAAAGTAATTATTCCCCTCCCTAGCAAATCTGCTAGTCCCCCATCCACTCTCAAGAGCTGAAATAGCAATTACAAGCTTGATCGGTATTCTAAGAGATGGTTCGGTATAACTTGTGTTATAGGCGATTGCACATTCTGTTATATCTTGAACAAAATAATCTCTTTGATCATTAAAATATACAGTAAATGTATTACATAATATTAATATTGTTGCACAAATATGAGTCATTGTTTACCTCCTATGAGTATAAAAAAAACCCCCTAGTTTCCTAGAGGGTTATAATTGTTATGCTCCAGCTGGTGTTAAGCTGAAGTTATTAGATACTTTTTTCTTCCAAATCTTTACTTTACCTTGATGTCCAGCTAATGCTTTTCTATCAGCAAGTACAGATTGTGGAACAAATTCTTCTTCGAATGTATCTTTGTAATACTTTGTATTAGCATTATAAGATGTTTCTACTAAGTTCTTACTGAACTCAAATCCATTCTTAAGTCTAAGTGCATTTTCATATCGTGATTGCGATACTTCCATTAAATGAGCTTTATGTATATTAGAGCCATTTTCATCACTCAGTCTATCCAGTGCATTTTTTGCACTGTTTAGTTTTACTTCTAATGTTTGTAATCCTCTGTAATCTGAATTACATCTTTTAGATACTTCATACTTAGCATTATAATTTAATACTCTATTATCCATATCCCATCCTTCAAACTTAGCTGTTAATTCAGCTAAAGTTCTATCATAATGATTATTGATAATCTCTTGAAAATTATCTGTATCTTCTTTTTGTGGATAAGTTAAATTAAGTTCTTCTAACATATTTAATCCTTTTCTTACTTACTTATTACTCACTTGATACTTACTATCTTGTGATACTCCCGTTCTACCACATCTTGTCAAGAGTTAGTGGCTTTGCCACTTATCAACGAAGTTGACCGAAATGGAGCGAACCAGTGCGAAGCACAGCGCAATGTAGGCTCTCTGACCATGTGATATAATGGGAGTGTTACGAGATAGTCTGTCCTCCGATACACAACGATTAGTGGTATCCTACTACTTGAATACTATATACAGTGATGTGCTGAAGTGTCCTGACGATTGTTCTTGACACTAATTTATCAATGATTACAATTATCCATCGGAGCCGAATAGAATAAAGGATTGATATGACAGACACTGATTTAACCGAGAAACAAAAAGCCTTAGTTGATACTATCGTAACAACAGGATGTAGCATTGTTGAAGCTGCAGTTAAGGCTGGATATAATACAAAAGTAAGCAGAGAGAGTGCGAGGGTAACAGCTAGTAGAACGTTACGCATCCCAAAGGTACAAGACTATATGAAACGACAGATAGCTAATACCATTGGATTAGGTGCAGTAACAGCTAGTCGTAAGTTAGTGGAACTATCTGATAATGCACGAAGCGAGTATGTTCAACTAGAAGCGAGTAGAGATATACTAGATAGAGTAGGTCTACGAGCACCTGAACGAGTACAACATCAAGTCGATGGAAACCTAAAGGTATCGATTGATCTCAGTTAGGAAAACGAGATAGAATAGTTGCTGTACTACGAGGGGGTGGGGTTTAAAAACACAACGTATAACTACTGTGTGAACCCCTACACGCAATAGAGTGGAAAAAAAGCACATAAGAATGTGCATTGAAAATATATTTACTTCGTATAAAGTAAAAGTCTGACTTAAGTAGCTCTGATCTGGTTAAGATCGATAGCTCCTAGTACTAGGCAGATAAAAAGGATTGAAGATGAGTTTAATTAAATTAGGTTTTACATTAGGTAAATTAGCTTATAAAGGTTTAAAGGCTTATAAGAAATCTAAAGTAGTTAAACCAGTAGTTACATCAACAATTAAAGAAACTAAAGGTCTTGCTAAAGATACAAGAAATTTAGCTACTGGTATATTAACTAAATCTAAAACTGCTACAATAGCTGTAGCTGTTCCTACTATATTAGCAACTCATGCAGTAAGAATGGGTGCAAAAAAAGTAGCTGGAAGTAAAATAGGAAAGTCTACTATTAAAAAAGGAAAATCACTTAAAGTCAAATTAAAAAATTGGTGGAAACAACAATAGATAATGGCTAAAAAAGGATTATACGCAAATATAAATGCTAGACGCAAAGCTGGAACAAGTAGACCAAAATCTAAATCTACTGTGTCAGCTAAATCTTATGCCAATATGAAGGCTGGTTTTCCTAAAAAGAAAAAGAAGTAATGAAAGGAGTACCTCATTATACAAAAGATGGAAAACTCTTTAAAGGCAAAACACATAAAATGCCTAATGGGTCATTACATAGTGGAGCTAAACATACAAAAAATTCTAAAGTATTAACTCATAAGAAACCTAAGAAAAATAAATAATGACTGCTGCCTGGCAACGAAAAGAAGGCAAGAATCCTAAAGGTGGATTAAATGCCAAAGGTAGAGCTAGTTACAATCGTGAAACTGGTGGTAACTTAAAAGCTCCTACAAAGAAAAAAGGAAGTAAAAGAAGAAAGTCTTTTTGTGCTAGAATGAAAGGCATGAGAAAAAGACAGAAACCTAGTAACAATACTGGTCAAGATAGATTATCTAAATCATTGAGAGCATGGGATTGTTAATCTGTGCATTGAAAAAAATTTTTAATTCTTTTATAGTTTAAAGTTCACCCAAATTACTATAAACAAAAAGGAATGAAAATGACTATAGATGCTCTTATGCAAGATGTGCAATTATTAAAAGACGAAATAAAAGATGTTAAAGATATTAATAAGGTTCTAATCACTAAGTTAGAAAAAGCTTATGGAGATAGAGTAGAATTAAGAGCAGAAAATTTTAATATGAAAGATCAACTGAAAGGAGTTGCCAATGCCTAAAGTAGGAAAAAAAACATACAGCTATACAAAAGCTGGTATGAAGAAAGCAAAAGCTGAAGCAAAAAAAACTGGAGGAAAAGTTGTCAAGCAAAGCAAAGGTAAAAGGTACTAGAATAGAAAATGAAATAGTAGCTCTCTATAAGAAAGAGGGTTATGATGCTTACAGACAGCCAATGTCAGGAGCTATTGTTGGTTTTCCTCATGATGTAATTGTAAAAGATTTGCATGAGGGAACAAATATAGAAGTTAAAGCTCGTAAAAATGGCGAAGGATTTACTCAATTAGAAAGATGGAAAGGTAACTCTGATATTTTAATATTGAAAAGAGATAGAACTTCCCCTATGGTAGTCATGGATTGGGAGTTATACAAACAGTATTTACATGACATTAGACCAGAACAAACCGAAGGAGAAGAAGCTCACACAACAAGAGCTAGACCTAAAGAAATTAAAAGAAAAATACGGAACAGTGGGTGGCAAACTGGACACATTAAAGCCAAATTCCCAAAACAGACATTTCGATATAAGCCTACAAGACAGAAGAAGATTGAGGAAAGTAGTTAAAGCAGTACACTTTAAACATTATCCAACTCATATGGTTACTGATAAAGAAGCAGATAAATTAATAGAAGCTCTTGGTCCTAAAGTCGCTGAAGATATGATTGCTAAATATATTCAGTTGGGCGACATTGACTGATTTTGTATTTAAACCAGATGGTCAAGTCCTAAAAGATTTTATGAAGTCTGATGACTTCTTTCGTGGACTACGAGGACCAGTTGGTTCAGGTAAATCAGTTGCTTGTTGTGTAGAAATATTTAGACGAGCCTTAGCTCAAGAAAAAGGTAAGGATGGTAAAAGAAAAACTAGATGGGCAGTCATTCGTAATACCAATCCCCAGTTAAAAACAACAACAATTAAAACATGGCTTGATTGGTTTAATGAAGCTGACTTCGGTTCATTTGCTTGGTCAGTACCTTACACACATAGAATATACAAAGGCGAAGTAGAAATGGAAGTTATATTTCTTGCTTTAGATCGCCCTGAGGATGTTAAAAAACTTCTATCGCTAGAACTAACTGGTGTATGGGTTAATGAAGCAAGAGAGCTGCCTAAATCAATAATAGATGCATGTACTATGAGGGTAGGTAGATACCCTTCTATGCGTGATGGTGGTGCTACTTGGTATGGAGTAATTGCTGATACTAACGCACCAGAAGAAGATCATTGGTGGGCAATCATGGCTGGAGATGTACCAGTACCAGAACATTTATCAAGAGAAGAAGCTATTATGTTAGTTAAACCTGAAAACTGGTCATTTTATAATCAGCCAGGTGGTATGACAGAAATAATAAAAGAAAAAGTTTTACATGGATATGAACCTAACAAACTATCTGAAAACAGTAATAATTTAACTCCTAAGTATTATGAGAATATAGTTAAAGGTAAAACTAAAAGCTGGATAGATGTTTATGTAATGAATAAATATGGAACACTAGAAGATGGTAAATTAGTTTATCCTAGTTTTAAAGAAGAAGTTCATGTAGCAAAAGAAACAATACCAATAGCTAATGCTCCAGTTGTTATAGGAATTGATTTTGGATTAACACCAGCTGCTGTGTTTGGTCAAAGACTTCCTAGTGGTAAATGGAATATAGTAGGAGAGCTTGTTTGTTTTGATATGGGTATATCTAGATTTTCTGATTTACTACGAGTAGAAATAAATAAAAGATTTGGTAACTTAGATATAGAAATATGGGGAGACCCAGCTGGAGATTTTAGAGCGCAGACTGATGAAAGAACTGCATTTATGGTAATGCGACAACATAATATAATTGCTAAACCAGCTCCTAGTAATGATGTATCTCTTAGAATAGAATCTGTAGAAACAACTATTAATAGATTAGTAGATGGCGAACCAGCTTTTCTTATTGATAAGAGCTGCCAAAATTTAAAAAAAGGATTTAATGGTGGTTATCATTATAGAAGAATACAAACTTCAGGAGATAGATATGATGATAAACCAAATAAGAATAGATACTCCCATGTTCATGATGCACTACAATATTTAATGATGGGAGCTGGAGAAGGAAGAAAATTAATAGCTGGTAATAAGACTGGACATACCCATATAGCTAAACAGAATTGGGATATATTTAAAACTAAACCAAAGAAAAGTACATGGGATTTCCTCAGAAAGAGTGGTTAGTATATTTTTATGAAGCAAGTGGACACAATAAGTCTATTCGTTTTTTTAAAAAAGGATACAAACATTGTGGAGCTATTGGCTACTGTGTTGAAAAAGATATATGGATTATGCAAGAGTTTATTTATGGTAAGTATAATGTGGAAATATTAGAAGGTAAAGATGTTGATGCTATTTTTAGATTTATTAAAAAAGTTAAAGGAAAAGTTCTCAAAGGAACTATGAGAGAAGATGTAAAATTAGGATTACCAAGATTATTTAGTTCTTGGATTAAAGAACATTCATGTGTTAGTTATGTGCAGAGATTGTTAGGTATGACATATTTTTGGATATTTACACCATATCAACTCTTTTGTGCGTTGAAAAAACAAAAATTCTATGAAATAGAGTTATAATTATGGGAATATTTAGAGCTCCAAAGCCACCTCCTCCTGATCCTGAATTAGAAAAACAGATGAAAGAGAAAAGAGAAGCTGAAGAAAAAGAATTAGCTAAGAAAAAAGCAGAAGAAAAAAGACAAAAAAGAAGAAGGGAAAGAGGACTTGTTGGTAGTCGTTCTTTATTTACTAAAGCTGGTGGTGCTGGTTATTATACTGATGGAGAAATGAATTAATGGGAACAAATAAAGGAACTAACTCAAGAGCTGGTGCTGGAGATAGGTCTAATAATCAATCAAATCAGGGAACACAAGAAGTTAAAAAAGTATTAGGTATTGGTCAAGGTAATAAAGCAAATAATTTAAAAGGAAAAGATCAAGATTTTTATGGTTCTGAAGCCTCTAAAGCTACTGATGATTATTTAGTATCACAAAAAAAAGTTAAAGTAGGAAATTATTTTAAAAAAGTTGGAGGTGAATTTGTTAGAATAAGTAAAGCAGAAGGAGAAAAGTTATATGCTAAAGGCGACCCAAGTATAAGTAGATCAGTAATGGGTAATAAAAGTAGTTTAGGTTTAAAATATGGACAATCAAATTCAGCTATGGGTTCAGGCGACCCTACTGGTATTATGACTTCTATACAAATATCAGAGCCAATGTTTGAATCACAAAAAAGAACACAAAACATTGCTTTAGGTGCAATGGCTATAATGGGAGCTCCTTTAGCTGGTGGTTTTTATTTAAATAATAATAAACCTAGTAATAGTTATGATAATTATTTAAAAAAATTTTATTCAACTATGTCTAGTTCAGGAATAAAATCATCTCAAAATAATAAAACAGATATAGTATCTAATGCAGATCAAGTAGTAGATACAAATACAGATACTTATAATGAAAAAGAAATAGTTACTACAAACAAATTTAAAAAGAAAAATGCTAATAATGCAGCAGATAATATAGCTAGTGCTAGATCATTATTTACAAAAACTAATCAAACAATTACTGGGAGTATGGTTTAATGTCTTATGAAATGCCTGATATAACTCCTAATGTTGGAGATACTGGAAATAGTGTAGCTACTTTTTTGAAAAGATTTAAAAAAGCAGAAGGAATAAAAGATTATTGGAAAGATAAATTTGAAGAAGCATATGAATATTGTTTACCTCAAAGAGAATCTTTTTATGAAGAAACACCAGGCGAAAGAAGAACTGATAAAATATTTGATGAAACAGCAGTAGTAGGAATACAAGAATTTGCTAGTAGATTACAAGCTGGTATGACACCTACTTTTGCAAGATGGGCAGATTTTGAAGCTGGAACTGAAATACCAGATGATTTAAAACCACAAATAAATGAACAGTTAGATGCAATAACTAGTTATGTATTTGAAATATTACAAAATAGTAATTTTAATACAGAAGTACATGAATGTTTTATGGACTTAGCTGTAGGTACTGGATGTTTATTAGTAGAAGAAGGAGATGCAATTAATCCAATTAAATTTAATGCAATACCTTTACCACGCATAACTTTAAACTCAGGACCAGATAATAGAATAGATCAAATTTATAGAACACGATATGTTGATTATGAAGATTTACAATCAATCTATCCTAAAGGAAATATACCTTTTGAATTAATGAATAAGGTTAGGCATACAAAAACAAAATGTACTGTTGTTGAAGGTGTTATGCGTTTGTATGATGAACCTAATGTAGAAAAATATAAATACTGTGTTGTACTTCCTAAAGAAAAAATAATGATAGAAGAAAAAGAATTAAAAGGTAATGCTTCTAATCCATATTTAGTATTTAGATGGAACAAAGCAAGTGGCGAAGTTTATGGTAGAGGACCAATCTTTAATGCAATGGCTGCAATTAAAACTACTAACTTAACTGTAGAAATGATTTTACAAAATGCACAGATGTCAATTAGTGGTATTTATACTTTTGAAGATGATGGTGTAATTAATCCTGATAATATTCAACTTGTTCCCGGTAGTCTAATTCCAGTATCACCAGGCAGTAGAGGTTTAGTTCCTTTAAATGGAGCTGGAGATTTTAATGTAGCTCAATTAATATTATCTGACATGAGAACAAATATTAAAAAAGCTCTATACATGGAAACTTTAGGTAGACCAGAAGGTACACCAATGTCAGCTACAGAAGTTGCAGAAAGAATGGCAGACCTATCAAGACAAATAGGTTCTTCATTTGGTAGATTACAGTCTGAGTTTGTAACTCCATTACTTCGTAGAGTAATTAGAATATTATCTAAACAAGGTAGAATAGATATTCCTAGTGTAGATGGAAAAGAAGTAAAAGTAGTACCTCGTTCTCCATTAGCTAAAGCACAACATCAACAAGATGTAGCAGATGTAAGTAGATTTAATGAAATTATTGCTATGACATTTGGTCCACAAATGTTGAACATGATAGTCAAACAAGATGAAGTAGCTAAGTATTTAGCTGAAAAAATGAACTTACCTGAAAAATTAATTCGTGACCCAGCTGAACAACAAGAATTAGTAAATCAGTTGCAAAATATGCAACAACAAGGTAATATGGGTGCAAATGAGTTGGAACAGCCTCAAGGATAAAAAAATACCAAAAGAAATTTCTGTTGAAGAAAATAGAATTAATAAATTATATGCTTCTGTTTTTTCTACTGATGCTGGTAAGGAAGTTTTAGCACATTTAAAATCAATTACTGTAGATTCAGTAAGTGGTCCAAATGTAGAAACCAATCAATTATTTCATATGGAAGGTTCAAGATTTTTATATGCAGTAATACAAAACAGAGTAAACAAAGGAAAAGAAAACAATGGCTGAAGATAATGGGCAACCACAAGAACAACAAGAACAAATAAGTAGACCTGAATATATATCAGAAAAATTTTGGGATACTGACAGAAAAGAAGTTAATATTGAAGCATTAGGTTCTTCTTATAAAGCATTAGAATCTAAACTAGGACAACGAACAGAAGAATTAACAAAATCTATTCGTGAAGATTATGAAAAGGAAAGATTAGGTAAAGTACCTGAATCATATGAACTTCCTACTCCTGAACTTCCTGAAAATATAGATGTTAATTTAAGCTCTGATGTACCTATGGTTCAATGGTGGCAAGAATTTTCTAAATCAAAAGGATTATCACAAGATGATTTTAATGATGGAATTAAAGCATTTGTAGATAATGCTGTAGCTGATATACCTAATCAAGAAGATCAAATAGCTGAGTTAGGTGATAATGGTAAAGCTAGAATAGAAGCTGTAGATTTATGGGCAAAGAAAAATCTTTCTCAAACTGCATATAATTCTGTTACAAACATTGCAACAAGTGCTGATAATGTTAAGGTTTTAGAAGAAATAATGGGATTAACAAAAGATTTATCTATTCCTAGTTCTGATACTGCTATTGATGTAAATGCTAGTGAAGATGATTTACGATCTATGATGAGAGATGCTCGTTATTGGGATGACGCTAGGAGAGACCCAGCATATGTAAATAGAGTTACAGCTTTATATGAAAAAAAATACGGAACTACTCCAGCAAAAGTTTAATCTTAAAATAAGTTATCAAGATGTTCTTGTAGAAAAAGATAAAGCAACATTTTCTAAACCTTCTGATTCATATGGAGAATTTGATCATAGGAAAAATTCTATTACGATTCAGGAGGATTTATCTAATTTAGATTATTCATGTACTTTAATACATGAGGTACTTCATGCAATAGCATACTATTATAATTTAACACAATCAGGACAACCTTTAGATGAAGAAAATAAAGAAGAATTAGTTATTAATGCACTTTCTAATGGTTTAGTAGCAGCACTTAAAGAAAACCCTATACTTTTAAAAATATTAGTTGAAAAACTTAAGAATGTGCGTTGAATTAAAATAAATTTTATGAGATAGAATACACAAGCCCTTTTTTGTGGGTATTTGTGCCTATGATATCTATGGACAACACAAGGAATACATAAAAGACAAGCGAAACAAACTTTAAATTGAAAGGATAATATTATGGCTAGTTCAATAACTAACGCATTTATTACGCAATTTGAAGCTGAAGTCCACATGGCATATCAACGCATGGGGTCAAAAATGAAGAATTTAGTTAGAAATATTAATGGAGTTACTGGTTCAACAGTTACTTTTCAAAAACTAGCTAAAGGTTCTGCAACTACAAAAGCAAGACATGCTGAAGTAGTAGCTATGAACAGCGCACACAGTAATGTGTCTGCTTCTTTAAGCGACTTTTATGCAGCTGATTATGTTGATAAACTGGATGAGCTTAAAACTAATATCGACGAAAGAGGGATTCTTGCTAAAAATGCAGCTTATGCATTAGGTAGAAAGACTGACTCAATCATTATTGATATTATTACTGCTGCAACTTCTATAGCGGCAAATGTTTCATTTGGTGGTACAGCTTCTGCAACTGGCATGACTTTGATTAAAGCTCAAAACATGCAAACTGTTTTCGGAAACAATGATGTTCCTGATGACAACCAAAGATACTGGGCATTAGGCCCAACCCAATATGGTGAACTATTAGCAGTTGATCAATTTTCTAATCAAGAATATGTTGGTCCAGCTGATCTTCCATTTTTAAGTGGAGAACAAACTGCTAAAAGATGGATGGGATTCTTAATCTTTACTCACTCTGGTTTAACTAAAACTGGTAACGACAGAAAAACTCTAGCATGGCATAAGTCATCTTGTGGTTTAGGTGTTGGTACTGATGTGAGAACTGAATTGAATTACATTCCTGAAAAAGTAGCACACCTTGTTACTTCTATGTTAAGCATGGGTTCAGTTTTAATTGATGGCGATGGAGCTAGAGTACAGCTCTGTACAGAATAGGAAAGGAGAATATTTATGGCATATGCATTAGCAAACCCAATTAAAAAAATCTCCCAAGCAGGAAGTGAAAACTCACTGTTTTTTTATACTGACGGAGATGCCAAATCAACAGTAGTTGCTTCTGGTTACTTTAATCTATCATTCCAAGAATTAAGCATAGGAGATGTAATCCTTTGTTCTATTGGTGTAGGTGGAACGCATGAAATGGATGTTATCACTGTTACTTCAGCAACTGGAGCAACAACTGTAACAACTGTAGCACTTGCGTAACTGATATTAATTTGGTGGGGGAATCTTCCCCCATCATAAAACAATTAAATTATGGCAGTAACAAAAGTAGATATAGCAGCAAGAGCTTTAATTATGATCGGTGCGCAACCGATTTCGTCATTTACAGATGACAGTACAGAAGGACTCGTAACAAATAATATTTATGAAGAAATTGTAGAAGCTAGTTTAACTAGAACTAGATGGAGATTTGCTTCAGGTCAAAAACAATTATCTTTATTAACTGCAACTCCAGCTGGTAGATATGAGTATGCATATCAAATTCCAACAAACCCAGAAGTATTAGAAATAAGTACAGTTACTTGTAATGATGTTGTTCTTCCTTATTCACGATATGAAGATATGATTTATTTAAATGGGTATGGTTCTAGTTCAACTGTAATTATGGATTATATTTTTAGACAAGACGAAAGTAAATTTCCTCCCTATTTTCGTCTTGCCTTAATATATAAATTAGCTTCTATTTATGCTGGAGCTGTAGCAAGAGATGCTGGTATGATTAAACAATTTGATGATTTAGCTGAAAGACAATTTATGATTGCTAAAAATATAGCTTCTCAAGAAACTACTACTAAGCAACTTCCTACTAGCCGATTTATTGAAGAACGAAGATCGAGTGGTACTGGATTACATGGCTAGGCAATTAAGAACAGTATTAACAAACTTTTCATCTGGAGAACTTAATCCTCTCTTAGCAGCTCGTACTGATGCTAAAGCATATTTTGATGGAGCTAAACAATGTCGTAATTGGTATCTTTTAGATGAAGGTGGAGTTATGCGTAGACCTGGTACTGAATATAAAAATACTTTTGGAACAAGAGAAACAAGAATAATTCCTTTTATATTTTCTAATGATGAAGTAGCAATATTTGCTTTATCAAATAATAGATTAGATGTTGTAGATAGTAATGGAGCTAATGTTCAAACAAATATTACTTCTAATTGTAATTGGACTACTGCACAGTTATTTGAATTAAACTATGCTCAGTTTGGTGATACTGTATTTATAACACATAGAGATAATCCTATTATAGAAATTAAAAGAACTTCAGCTACAAACTTTGTTGTAAGTTTATTTGCTTTTGAAGATGATGATACTGTTACTGTAAATAGTATTAATAAAACTACTCAACCATTTTATAAATATGCAAATTCTACAATAACATTAACTCCAGGAGCAACAACTGGAAATAGTGTTACTTTAACTGCTAGTTCAAGTGTTTTTGTATCAGCACACAATGGTACATATTTATCTATTGGTGGTAAACAAGTTAAAATTGTTGGCTTTACAAATGGTACTACAGTTACAGCTACTATATTAGAAGCATTACCAAATACAGATGCTAATGCAGATTGGGAAGAACAATTAATATCTGCTGTAAGAGGTTTTCCTCAAGCAGTTACTTTTCATGATAATAGATTATGGTTTGGTGGTATTAAAGATAAACCATCTAGTATTATTGCTAGTCAAATAGGAGGTTATTTTAATTTTGCTTTAGGTACTGGTTTAGCTAATGAAAGTATTAATGTAGCTATTGCTGGAGATAGAGTTAATGAAGTACGACATCTTGTTAGTTCTAGAAATTTATTAATATTTACAGATGGTGGAGAATATTACAGTCCATCTTCTGCTGATACAGCTGCTATTACTCCTAGTAATATAGCTTTTAGACGACAAACTCCTTATGGATGTAGTAGAGCTAATCCAACAATGTTTGATGGAGCTACTGTTTTTTCTCAAAAGAATGGTAAATCAATTAGAGAATATTTATATTCAGATGGTCAAGCTGCTTATTCAGCTGAATCTATTTCAGTATTATCTTCTCAATTAATTGATAATCCTAAACAGATAGCTATGATAACTGGTAATGATACAAGACCAGAACAGTTTGCTTTTTTTGTTAATGGTGGTTCAGTAAGTAATGGTAAGATAGCAGTATTTCATAGTATAAGAAATGAAAAGATAGCTGGATGGACAATGTATGAAACAAGATCAGGAGACTTTTTTCATAGTATGACAGCTGCTAATTCTAATTTATTTGTAGTATCTAAAAGACAAATTAATGGCACAACTACTTATGCTTTAGAAAAATTTGCTGATGATGATAGTACAACACTTGATTGTCAAACTTCTTCTGTTGTTTATCAAAAAGGTAGTCCAAAAGTTAATGGAGCAAGTCAAGCAACTAATCAAAAGTTTTTAATTGTAGATGGTTTTACTACAGCTCCACAAGTTTTAGAAACATTTACTATTGCTGGTAATGCTCAAAAATATATTATTACAGCAGTTACAACTACTTCAACTGGATATACTTTAACCTTAGATCAAAATTTAGCAGCTGTTCCTTCTGATAATGCAGTAATAACTATAGTAGATGGATATATCCATACTGTTAATGCTATCTATGGGCAAATTAGTGTTAATGCAGTATTTGGTAATTCTTCTTTAGGAACATATACAATAGATAATAATAACAGAATAACACTAAATGCTAGTTCTGTTTCTCCTAGAGCTACTGGAGTAAAAGTAGGATTTAATTATACTCCTATATTAGAAACTATGCCTATTGATAAAGAAATAGATAGTGGTCCTTTAACTGGTCAACCACGAAGAATTACTAGATGTATATTAGATATAAATAGTGCATTGGATGTTAATGTAAAAGCTGCTAATAATACTGCTCATGAATTATTAATTACTCCATTAAATTTTACAATAGGTAGTGATATGGTAGCAGTAACTGGAAAAAAAGAATTTAACTTTTTAGGGTATAGTAAAAATCCAACAATTACTGTATCACAAAACGACCCTTTACCATTAAAGGTATTGGCGATGGCAATAGAATTGCAGTTTGTGTAGGATAATATGGGTGTAAGTGCAGCAACAATGATGATGGCAAGTACAGTAGTTAGTGCTGCTGGAACATATCAACAAATACAATATCAAAAAGCAGCAAATGCTAGAGAAAAAACTCGTTATGAAAGAGAATCAAAGATGGCTCAAATAGAAGCTATTGAACAAGAAAATCTTAGACGAGATATGTTAAATCAAACATTAGCAAACAATATAGCTTTTCAAGCTGGTGCTGGTTACTATGATGATAGTAGAAGTTTTCTTAATATAAATCAACAAGCTAGAATTAAAGGAGCTAAAGATATTAAAAATATAAAATTAATGGGATTAAGTGTTCAACAAAAATATAGAGATCAAATGTTTGAAAATGATATAGCATTAAAGTCAAATGTATTTGGTGGTTATACTTCTATTATAACTGGATTAACAAGTGGTTATGCAGATTACAAATGGAATAAGGTTACATAATGGTTCTTAAAGTAGGAGAAAGAAAAGTTTATACTACACCATCTTCATTAGCTAATAGAATGGGTGTTGTTAAAGGACAAACTGGAGATGGTTTTGCTTATGCTGCTCAAGCTGTTGCAAAAACTATTGATGGATTTGCTAAAAGACAAGCTGTAGTAGAAGAAGAAAATTGGAAGAATGATTTTAAATTAAAAACTTATCAAAGTTTAAGTAAATTTGCGAGAGAAAATCCTGATAGTCCTACTGACTATATGGCTCAATCATCTAGTTATATAGAAACTTCTGTATCAGAAGCTCCTGATAAATTTAAGTCATGGGCTAAAAGCTATTCAGGAATGATGTCAGCTCAAAATTTTAATGGTATTTCTTTAAAAAGTATTAAGAAAAAACAAATACAAGCTGTTACATTATTTAATGAAAGTTCATCTAGTGAAATAGCTGACATGAATAATTTAATATTAAATAGTAATTCTAGTGAAGATATAAGAGATTATGAAAAAAAATTAGCTGAAGGAGATACAGATTTTAATGGTCTATATCCTAATTTTACTTCATTATTTGGAGAAAATATTTTACCTAGAATTTCTGAATTAGTTACTTCTTATACTAAATTATATAATAGTTTAGACCCTAGTTTTATTTCACAAATGGATTCTCCTGAAGAATACATGCGTAAATTAAAAATAGGATTTGAACAAAGCAGAGTTATAGCTGATGATAAACAATTATTAGATCAAGCTATTGCTTTAGAAAAAGAAGGTTTTATTGGAAGTAAAGTAACTGGTTGGACATCTATTGGAGCTGTAGATAAAGCATTAGCTTTAATAGGAGAAAAAGCAGAAAATTATTTATTTGAACCTGATGGTGGAGATAGTGATGGTCCATTTGTATTTAGAGATACTTCCCCAGAAGAAAGACAAAAAATTAAAGCAGCTAGATTAGATTGGGCAACTAAATATGGAAATGAATTTAAACAAGCAGCAGATACATTAACTAATATAGAATCAGCTAATATAAAATTAGCAGTTAGTAGTAGTAGTAATTATGATGTAGGAGCTTTAAATGATGCAAGAACTGATTGGAGTATGGAAGAATATAATTCTTATATACAAGAAAATTTTTATGGAGCTAGTGCAGAACAATTATCTGTTTTAAATAATGCTTATATTGAAGGACAAATAACTAGAGAAGCAATTAAATTAAATGATAGTTTTGATACAACTTTTGGAAGTATTAGTATGCAATTAAATACTATGGGTATTAATGTAACTAGTGAAAAATTATCACAAATAAAATTAAATATAATTAATTCTAAAATGGTTGGATATATGAAACAAGTAGACCCACAATCAAATGGTTTATTTAATCCTAATTCTTTTAATATTAATACTATTGTTATGGAAGCTGGAGATGGACCATTAGTTATAGATAATTTATCAGCTTCTTTTCAAGCAGCTATTAATTTAGCAAGTGCAGAAGGAATTATACATCCTCAATTAAAAAATATGATGAATACTGCAACAAGAATAAATACAAATGATTTATCAGATGTTAACCAATTATATAAATTAGCAGAAATAAATAATCAATTAACAACTCGTTTTGGTAGTTCAGTAAATTTAATGGATACTATAACACAAGATGCTTTAGAAATATTTTGGAATGATGTTAGTAATAAACCAGATAATATAGATTTAAAATTTTATGCTGATAAATATTTATCTATTATTAATCCTGATGCAACTGACTATGATGAAAAAAAAGCTCGTCTTGTTACTATTATGGAAACTAAAGGATTAGATTTTGCACAAGTATTAGAAACAGAATTTGTAGGAGAGGAAGTATTTAGATTTTTAACTGGTTCATCAAAATTAGAATTGGTACCACAAGATTATAAAGATGCACAATTTTTATTACAAAATACAGAAATAAAAGAAACATTTAATGAATATGTATATGAATATTTAATTGCATTTAATCCTAAACTTACTGAAATTGTACCATCTAAATTTGAAGCTACTGGTTTTTTTGATATTGGTAATTGGTTTAAAGATGGAAATGAAGCTGGGCAACAAGGTGTTAAAGCTATTCAATATGCAATAAAAAGATTAGGTCAAGAAGGATATGGATATGACTAAACAATTAGAAATTAGTAGATACCCAGTTTATACTACATATGGAAAAATGGGTTTATCACAAGATGATATAGATACTGATACTGTATATACTATACAAAAAAGATTAAGTTCTATGTCTGATGCAGAAAAATTAGCATTAAATATAACTGATGAAAAATTATCAAATGTTAATTTATTGCAAATGTTAGAAAATGGTCATATCAAATTAGATTATAATAAACGAAGTAAGCCAGGACAACCTAGTTATAATATTAGTATGGATTTAGAAAGAGATGGTATTTTTAGTTCTATACCAAATCCTTTAAATCCTGATGCTTCTTTTATTCCTGAAAAACCTTTACAAAGATATAGTCAATTATCTTTAGGTGCTGCTAATGAACAAGAAGTAGAAAGAGGAACTAGATTTGGTTCTAATTTTTTAATGAAAACTGGATTAAGTAAACAAAATTCAGATTTTATTGCTAATATAGCTGCAAGAAGTTATGTTTTTGGAGAAACTGGATTAAAAGAAATTGGAGAATGGATATTTGGAGAACAAAAATTTACAATATCTGATAGACAAAGAATTTTACAAGAAAGAATTGGACAACAAATAGCTTTAGAAAGAGCTATGGCTGATAAAGAAAGAAATATAGCTGGTCAATATTTGAAAGGAAATTTAGTTATGAATGATAATGGAGATGTAATAAGAAGTGAAAATCCTCTTTTTGATGTTATTGCAAAAAATGAAGGATTTGAAGCAAAAGTATATTTAGATACTTCTGGTGTTCAAACTATAGGACATGGGTTAGCTTTAGATGTTAAAACAGATAATGGTATAGTTCCACATACAGAATTAATTAATGCATTAACAGCTAAAGGATATGATATTGAAAAAATAAGAAGTGGAGAAGAATCTATTAATATGAAAGATTCTGTTGATTTAGTTTTAGATGTAGGAGTTAAAGCTGCTAACGATAGAGTTATTAAACATTATGGAAAAGAATTAATGGGTAGAGGAAATGGTTTTTTACGCATGGCTTTAACAGATATGATGTATCAAACTGGAGATGGCAAAAGAAGTTTTGCTGGACCTAAGAGTAAGTTTTATAAATATTTAAATTTATATAGAAAAACTAAAGATACAAAATATTTAGGAGAATGGGGAGTAGCTAATCCTGAAACTGTATTAGGTCAAATGTTTATAGATGCTGAAGCATATAAACAAAGAGGAGCTGGAGGTATTTATAGTAGATTAGAAAAAAATGCCCAGTTTATTAAACTATGGGCAGATGGTAGAGATATACAAGTTGATGTAGAATTTCCTGAAAATGAAAATCCTTATCCTATGGCTTAATAGTGGGAGATTATATTTATAACTATACTGGACCAAGATTAAGTCCTGTTGATATATCTAGTTATGATGAAGCTGGGTATCAAAATTTAGGAGCTTTTTTTTCTGACTTTACTGGTACAGTTAAAAACACAGCTAAAAGTTTATCAGGTAATTTTCTTGATGAAAATTTATTAACATTAACCATAACTAAAGCTCTTTCTGAAAAAGAAAATTTTGCTGATGATGTAACTTATAATCCTTATAATGATATGAATTTATTACCCTATCAAGATCAAATGGGTAATTTTATGCACTCAAGAAGTAAAGAAGAAACACAAAGATTATTAGAAGAAATGAAAACAAATCAAGAAATGTATTCTAATGTTCCAGCTGCTATTGTAGGTAGAATATTAGGAGGTCTTACTGACCCTTCTAGTTTATTATTATTTACTAAAGTAGGTAGAGGATTAATTACTGGTGGTAGATTAGCAACAACAGCTAAACTTGGTGGAGCAATTGCTGGAGAAGAACAATTAAAAAGAATGGTATCTCCTAAAAGAACACTATCAGAAAGTACAATAATAACTGGAGCTGGGTTTGTATTACCATTTGTTTTTGGTGGATTAAATTCTGCTAAAACTAAATCAACATTTAATAAGTTTGATAAAAAAGCAGATATTATGGATGATATAGATGATGCTAGTAGTGCTTCATTTAAAGATACTGGAGTAGGAGCTGCACAAGTAAATAAAGTTTATACTGATGAAGAATTATCTCGTTTAGAAGAAATATATAATACTGGTTTTGGATGGCTTGGAGAAAAAGGTCCATACACTCCAATATTTAGAACATTAAAGTCAGCTTCATTAACAGCAAAAGAAGCAATAGAAAAAATTTTAGAAATACCTTTACTACAAAATAAAAATTTTAAAGATATTGCTACTTCTCAATCTATTGAAAGAACAATAGCTAAAAGAAAATATAATGTATTTTCTGCTGAAAAAGAAATAGAAGATTTATATAGAGGTTATTTACAAAGAATTGGAAAAAAAGTTCCATTGTTTGGAAGTAGAGTAGGATTAAACATAGTTAAAAGTGAAGAAAATATTGTAATGAGTTTTAGAGATTTTAAAACTGCAATATGGAAAAGAAGAATAGGACAACAACATCCTGATGCAGAAATAGATGAAGTTATAAAAGCAACAGAAGTAACACAAAAATATGTTTACAAAATGGGAGAAGAATATGATGAGCTTGGTATTCCTCTTATGTATATGGAAAGACAAATACAAATTATGAAAGCTCAAATAAAAAAAACTACTGGAAAAAATAAAATAGGATTAGAAAAACAATTAGCTAAATTAGAAGAAAAATATGCATATATGAAAGACAATGGTTCTTTAGCAAAAAATTATGTTAATCGTATATGGTTAAGAGATCAAATAGAATCAAGATTTGATGAATTTAAATCTTTAGTTACTCCAATGATTAAAGCAAAAAATCCTACTATGACTGATGAAGCTATTGAAGAATTAATTGAATCAGTAAAACAAGCACAACCATTTGTAAGATTTGATCAAACTAAATCTGCTAATCCTCTTACAGTTGCTAGAAATTTTAGAACTAGAGAATTACGATTAAGACCTGAAGATGAAGTTATATTAGCAGAAAAAGGTTTTGTAGAAACTGATATGTTTATACTGCAAAGATTATATTTTAATTCTATTGCTCCTGATATTGAATTAACTAAAGTATTTGGCGATCCAATGATGAGTGGGTATCGCTGGAGTAATAACTCAGGATTAAATCAAGGATTAAAACAAATAACAGATGAATATAATAGTAAAATTAAATTAGCTACAAAAGATAAAAAAAAGAAATTACAAAAAGAAAGAGATCAAGTTATTGAAGATTTAGAAGCTGCTAGAGATTTAATTAGAGGTACTTATGGTTTACCTGAAAATCCACAAAGAGCATTTAGTCGTGGAGTACGAGTAGCTAAATTATATAATTCAATGACTATGCTTACTGGATTTATGGCAGCAGTACCAGATGTTGCAAGAATAGCTATGACTTCAGGAATTAATAGAGGGTTTAGAACTTCATGGGATTTATTTACAAATTCATTAGGAACTGAATTAGCTAAATTATCTAAACAACAAGCATATTTATCAGGAGAAGCTCTTGATATGGTTTTAGGTTCTAGAGCTATGTCAATGTATGATTTAGAAAATGCTTTTGGTGTATTTAATAAATTTGAAAAAGGTACTAGCAGTATGGCTAATGTTTATTTTACTTATGTAAATGCAATGAATCCTTGGAATACTTTAATGAAAAGTTGGGCAAGTGCAGTTAATGGTACTCGGTTAATTGAAGAATCAGGTAAATGGGTAAATGGAACAATTACTAAAATACAAAAAGCTAAATTATTAAATGCTGGTATAGATGAAACTGCTGCTAGAAAAATTTATCAGCAATATCAAAAACATGGTTTAGGTCCTGATGCAAATAAAGCTGAATGGAAATATACAAAAATAGCTAATACAGAATTTTGGGATGATGAAGCAAGAGCTACAGCAGATTTATTTCATAGTGCTTTAGGTAAAGATATTAATATTACTATTGTTACTCCAGGCAAAGGAGATATTCCTTTATGGTTTAATACTGAAATGGGAGGTGTGCTTGTGCAATTTAAAAAGTTTGCAATGGCTGCAACTCAAAGAATGTTATTGAGAGGTATGCAAGAAAGAGATTTATCTTTTCTTTCTGGTTCATTAATGTTGATGGGAGCTGGTGCTATGGTAGATGCAATTCGTACACAAGCATTTGATAGAAGTTATAGTAAAAAACCATTTGGAGAAAAAATAGTTAATGCTTTTGATAGAAGTGGATTAGGTGGAATATACTCAGATATTAATAATGTTGTAGAAAGAATGGGAAATAATAAAATAGGATTAAGACCAATGTTAGGAGCTGGTAAACCTTATAGTAGTTATACAACTAAAAATGTAATGAGTGGATTTGGATTGTTGGGCCCAAGTTCTTCTCAGTTTGCTAATATTACTGATATTATGTTTGATTGGGGTAAAGGTACGCATAATCATTATACAGCCAAGAATGTGCGTAGACTAATTCCCTTTCAAAATGTATGGTATTTAGATAGCTTATTTGACAATGTTGAAAAAGGTCTAAGATAAATGACAATACAAATTAACGATACTTCGCCAAGAATACAGTACACAGCTGCTAATACACAAGCTAGTTTTACTATACCTTTTGAATTTTTTGCTGTTACAGATATTAAAGCAATTAAAACTTCTGGTGGTACTGATACTAATTTAACTTACAGTACAAACCCAACAAATGTAAATCAATTTTCTGTATCAGGAGCTGGTTCAACTGGTGGTGGTACACTTACATTAGGAGCTAACTCTACTAATGGAGATATATATACAATTTTTAGAGAATTACCTATTGCCAGGACTACTGACTTTCCAGCTTCAGGTCAATTTTCAGTAGAAACACTTAATACAGAATTAGATAAGATTGTTGCTATGATGCAACAAAACGAGGATAACTTAAAGTTTTCCCCAAAAGCTGCTGCAAGTACAGCTAATACCTATAATTTAACTTTTCCTAATTTAGTAGCAAATAAAATACTTACAGTTAATTCAGCTGGAAATGCTTTAGAGTTTAGTCAATCAATTACTGATGTTGCTGCTGTTGCCGCAATAGCTAGTAATATAATTACTTGTGCTGGAATAGCTGCAAACATAACAACTTGTGCTGGTATAAGTGCTAACATAACTACAGTAGCTGGTATCTCTGGTAATGTAACTACAGTAGCTGGAAAATCTACTGAAATAGGAAGATTAGGAACTACTGATGCTGTAGCCGATATGGCAATATTAGGTACGAGTGCAATCGTTACTGATATGAATTTATTAGGTACTTCAGCTAATGTTACTGCTATGGGATTATTAGGAGTGTCTGATGTTATATCAGATATGAATACTTTAGCTACTTCAGATATTGTAAGTGATATGAATACTTTGGCAACAAGTGCCAATGTAACTGCTATGGGATTACTTGGTACTTCTTCTATTGTAACTGCTATGGGATTATTAGGTACTTCTGCTGTTATTACAGACATGGGAATATTAGGTACTGCTGCAATAGTAGAAGATATGTCAATTCTTGGTAGTAGTGATGTAGTAGCTGATATGAATACTTTGGCAACTTCTGATGTAGTAACTGACATGAATATTTTAGCGACTACTGATGTTGTTAATGACATGAATACTTTAGCTTCTTCTGCCAATGTTACTGCAATGAATACTTTAGGTACTTCGGCTAATGTAACTGCTATGTCAAATTGTAGTGGTTCTATAGCTAATATTAATACTGTAGCTTCTAATATATCTTCAGTTAATAGTTTTGCTAATCAATATAGAGTAGCTTCTTCTGACCCAAGTTCTTCATTAGATGCTGGAGATTTATGCTACAATACAACTTCTAATCAATTAAAATATTATAATGGTTCTGCTTGGCAAGTTATAGCTGCTGATACAGATTTCTTAGCTAAAGTATCTGCTAATGATACTACTGCTGGTTATCTTAATGGTAAGTTAGTAGCTGGAACTAATGTGACGTTTACAGAAAATAATAATGGTGGTAATGAAACATTAACGATTGCAGCAACGGATAATAGTATTCCTTTTGCAATCGCATTAGGATAGGAAATATATGGCAAATAATTTTTCACAAGCTGACGCAACACTAGCTAATAATAATTTGACTACTATTGTTTCCGCTACAAGTAATAAGCAAATTGTTATTGGTTTACTTATTTCAAATACAGGTACTACTTCTATAAATGTAGACGCAGTTCTTAATGATGGCTCTAACGATAGATACATAATTAAAAATGCACCCCTACCTACTGGGAGCTCATTAGAGTGTGTTCAGGGAAAAATAGTAATACCTAGTGGTGGATTGATAAAAGTTAAAAAAGATAGTGGCACAGCTGATGTAATTGTTTCACTATTAACAGATGTAGCATAACATGGCATATTTAGGTGTTCCTCCACAAAGTGGATTTATAACAACAGCAAAACAAAGAGTAACATCAAGTACCAATAACTATGTGGACTTAGATCATTCTATTTCTTCTCTAGCAGATGTGATCGTTTTTGTGAATTTTGTAAAACAAGATTATACTAATTTAACTTTAACAACTTCTTCTCGTATTACTCTTGGTGGAACATTAGTTGCAAGTGATATTGTAGAAATTGCTTATCTAGGAAAAGCAGTAGCTACACAAACACCTTCTAGTGGCACAGTTACAAATGATATGTTGGCAGGAAGTATAGCAAACTCTAAACTTGCTAACTCTAGTATTACATTAAATGGCTCGGCAGTTTCTTTAGGTGGTAGTGCTTCTATAAGTGGTGGGTTAGTTTATGTAGGTGGAGTAAACACAACAACAGAAGCATCTTCAGTTGCTGTTGATAATGTATTTACTGCAACTTATGACAACTACCTTATGGTAATTGAAA
>Ga0209337_1000715_pt1 | contig 26781 bp, 44 predicted proteins | sample LinPmetageLP53_FD_184044 | JGI IMG/M metagenome (GOLD analysis project Ga0209337, IMG submission 184044) | Marine viral communities from the Pacific Ocean - LP-53 (SPAdes) (version 2) | ecosystem: Environmental > Aquatic > Marine > Oceanic | place: Pacific Ocean | collected 2010-02-08 | reverse complement strand
AGAAAAATATGGAATGGTTTGAAAACAAAACAACACAGATAATAGCTTTGGTAAGTATCGTAGGTACGTTAGCAGGCTTTGGGTACACAGGAGCTACGTATATTAATAGGTTAGAAAACCTTGAAGCTCAAATAGGAGGTATCGGAGATACTGAAGACGCTCAAAAAATAATAGAAGAAAGATTTATGGCAATAGAAACTTCTGTTGAATACATAAACAAAAGTCTTGATGAAGGTATTAATCCATCACTCAAAGTAATTGCTGAAACTTCTAATGAAACTAGTAGAGCTGTCGCAGCTTTGCAAGCAGAAATAGAGTACCTACAGAATGATGTAGATACTCTTAAAAATAAAAATAATAATCCGTTAGCTAATTAATAGTAGAATTTAAAGCGTCAAGTTCTGATTCAAGTTCATTATGAATATTAAGAATTTTTCTTCTTGCTTCTCGTATAACTGTTTCAATTATTTTTAAATCTTTTCCTTTAAATACTTTACTGGCTTCTGCTATAGGTAGTCCACTAGTTTCTGTAACTAGCCTGCCTTTAGTATCAAAAAGAATATGGAAGGATAATAGATTCGCTTCCGTTGCTTTCATTTTATATCTCCGTAAATGTTACTTTGTCTTGTTTACCTCTAAGCCCTGCTTTCATATAGGCAGTTGCTCGTCCTTCAAAGAAGTTCTGATGTTCAACACCAAGTACTTCATCTAACCAAGGTAAAGGATTCTCCCTTTGATCAAAGTTAGTTTTCAATCCAAGTTGTAGAAGTCTTCGGTCTGCTATGTATCTATTATAAGCATACATATCTTTCTTTGTAAGTCCTTGCATGTCTCCAAACTCAAACACTAAGTCTAAGAACTTATCTTCTAACTCTACCATCTCTCTACATATCTGGTAAAGTTCTGCTTTAAAATCATCTGTCCATATATCTATGTTCTCTTGTATAAATTCTTTAAAGAGTTTAGTCATGGCTTCAACATGTAAAGATTCATCACGTATAGAATACGTAACTATCTGACCCATCCCTTTCATCTTTCCAAATCTAGGAAAGTTTAACAAGATTGCAAAGCTACTAAAGAGTTGCAAGCCTTCTGTAAATCCTGAGTAGACTGCAAGTGTCTTAGCTATTTCTTTTTTATTTTTGCGTGTAGGTTTAAAATCTTTTATGTAGTCATGCTTGTTAGCCATCTCTTCATACTCTGCAAAAGCTTTGTACTCTACGTCCGGCATCCCCACTGTATCAAGCAGTAATGAATAAGCATGTTGATGTATAGACTCCATGTTTGCAAACGAGCACATCATCATACGTGCTTCAGGTTTCTTGAATATTCTCATGTACTTATCTATGTAACCTGATCCTACATCTACATCTGATTGAGTAAACAATCTAAATATTTGTGTGAGTAAATTCTTTTCTGAATCTGGTAACTCTTGCCAGTCTTTAACATCTGTATGTAGGGGTACTGACTCCGGTAGCCAATGCATTTGGTTCTGTTCCACATATTTATCAAACATCCAAGGATGGTCAAAGGGTTTGTAGTAATCTCTATTGCTTAGTAAGCTCATTTATTCTCCATTTCTTCGGCATACTTTTCAAGTAGCCATTTGTTATATTTCTTTATGTATTCTTCTTGGGTTAATTTTACTGCTCCAAAGGCAGCGTTCTCATCGCAATGATCAAGCCACATCCTGCTACAGAACTGGCTAAAGGTACTGTTCATCCTTCACAACTTAAACATTCTACATCTTCAAGCCTGACTCGTTCTACTTTAACATTCACGTTCTCAGCATTACGAGCAGCATCCGATCTAAAATAATATAGTGATTTTAATTTATTCATAGCGTACCAATGTACATCATTTACATATTGTAAGTACTCGTCATGCACAGCTTGAGACTCGGTAGCTTTAGGCATAGTGAAAAATAAATTAACACTTTGACTTTGGCAAACATATTCTTGTCGCATGTGAGCATGTTCAACTATATAAATTTGGTTGATCTCATTAGCTGTTTTAAATATTTCTTTCTCCTCGTCTGTTAGAACATCTATCCCTTGTGCTGACCCACTAGCACCAGTTATACTCTTCCAAATCTTTTCTCTTTCTTCTACATTCAATCCTTTTTTCTTAAGAACTTTGTCCAAGTACTTGTTTCTAACTTGGTACGAGCCTGATAAAGTTTTGTGCGTATAAGAATTAGCACGATATGGTTCAATACTAGGGGAAGTACCGCCACATATAATAGAGCTACTGGCATTAGGAGCAATAGCCAAGAGATGAGCGTTACGATGATTGCTGCCGTGTACATCAGGAGCTTCCCCACGTTCTGAGCTAAGTCTTTTAGTTGCTGCCACAGCCTGTTCTTTAATGTGGGAGAACGCGACATTATTAATACTAGTAGATCGTAACCCTTGGAAAGGTAAACCTTTACTTTGGAGTAGAGCATGAAAGCCCATCGCTCCAAGACCCACCGACCTTTCTCTATACGCTGAATAAGCAGCTTTAAGTAGTCCTTCTTTTTCTTCTTTAACATAATTTTTAAACCTCTCAAAATTTGCACTGTACCCACCAAGTCTTGAGGTGTGTATAATGTCTTCTATAAAATGCTCTAACACATTGTCAAGCATCGTAATTAGATCATCAATAAACTGATCATCTTTCTTCCACTTATCAAAGTGTTCTAAGTTTACACTAGACAAACAACATACTGCTGTTCTTTCTTCATTAGTGGGTAACACTATCTCTGAACATAAGTTACTCTGATTTATTTTTAAACCTAAATCTTTCTGTCCTTGTGGTAAGTGTTCGTTACAGGTGTCAATGTTAATCATGTAAGGCTCGCCTGTCTCTGCTCTTGCATTTAACATCTGCCACCATAAATCTCTAGCACTAACTATCTTAACAGCTTCATTAGTTTTAGGATCAATCAATCTCCAATCTGTATCTTCTTGAACTGCTTTTAAAAACTCGTTAGTTATATTAACAGCGTTATGAATATTAAGATTCTTTCTATTTATATCTCCACCTGATTCTTTACGCATGTTAATAAACTCTTCAATCTCTGGATGAGATATGTCTGAGTAAGCTGCGTAGCTACCTCGTCTAGTCACGCCTTGATTGAAGGCTAACATCTCTGCGTCTACTACATGCATGAATGGGATTGAACCAGTAGAACGGCTATAGTTAGAAGTATCAATACCATTGCTTCTAACATCTCCCCAATATCCACCGATGCCTCCACCCGAACTTGCGAGCCAAATGTTCTCATCATAGTGATCAGATAGACCACGCCTGCTATCAGGTACGTAATTGAGAAAGCAGCTAATAGGTAAGCCACGAGTCGTTCCTCCGTTAGAAAGTATAGGGGTACTAAACATAAACCAACAGTCGGAACTGTATTGATAAAGCCTTTGGGCAAGATCAAAATCAGTTTCTCCTTTATACGTTGCACCAAAGACTGATGCTCTTGCGAATGCTTCTTGTGCATGAGTTTCTTCCTCCCAAAAATATCTATCCTTTAATGTATCTAAACTAAACTTGTCTAGTTTCTTTTCTTTGTTATAGTCTATAACAATTCCTAAGTATGGTTTCTTTCCTACTTTATCTTCAACCATTAGTCTTCTCCTAAATGATATTCTGTATCTTCTAAAGCTATAGCTATAATTGCATAATGTATTATTTTAAGTAAGTCTAATTCAGCATCGCCACCTTCTTTCTTGCCACAACGAACTGCATACTTCATAATGTTACCCATACAAAATCCTTTACCATGTCCTGCATCAACAATCATATCTGTTGCTTGATACTTACCTTGTGCGTAATGTCTATCATATGTTCCTTCCACATATCTATGTACTTGTTGTATAATAATATCTTCGTTAAATTTATATTCCATATTCTGCTGTCCATTCTTTAGGTAAATTATATTCTGAGTACCAAGTAAAGTCATTAGTAGTTGCCCACTCAGCATGACTTCTTTTAGTACCATCCTTTCTTTTCTTTGCTGCAGGCATTGCTGCTTGCGGTTGTGCAAATATAAAAATAAGTTCTTGGTTTTCTTTTAAACTTTTCCTTATCCATATATATTTACTATACTCTGCATGATCCCAGAACCTTCCTTTAGCTTCTAGTAAATACTCAACACCATCTATTGTTCTTCTAAAGTCAGGCTCGTATGTATGATTTACTGTGTATGAAATCTTGTCACCATGATGAGCCCAATCTTGTAAAGGTTCTACATGTAACTTGTACTCCCAATTAGAATCATATCCTTTGGGTAAATCTTTTTCTATTGGTCTAACCTTTCTTGGTTTTCTAAATCCTTTTTTCATTAGTGTATTATAGTGTTTTGAGTAATACCATCAAGGTGATTATCAATTAATTCTGATATCCTATCTAATACTAGATGATCTACTTCTTCTATATCTCCACCTGCAAAAAGAAAGCTACCTATAATAATAATCATAGTAGATAAATCTTGTTCTAGTATATCATCCTCTTCCATCGCTGAGTAATTCGTCAAATTTAATTGTCTCGACATCCCTGTTCTCCTTTATAACTTTTTCTTTTATTTTATTTACAAACCATTTACTACTGTAGGCTGACACAAGTAACTTCCTGTTAGCATAGACATGACCTTCTTTGGGTAAGTAGTCATTAAAATTATCCGGTGTAATTTTAGCTGCTTCTTCTGGTTCTACTACTGTTTTAAGCCATGCTAATAACATTTCTTTTGAATGTCTTCTTATTCTTTTTGCTTTCTTACCATTCATTGTCTTGTAATCTCTAGTACGTTAGGTTCCTTTTCTACTTTTGTTAAGTATGTTAAACCTTTAGAGTACTTAAATACTCTTAAACCTTTACCATCATTAGCATCTGAATGACATATGTTTTTATGTCTACAATATGTACAACCCCTAGGTAGTTTCATATTCCCAGACTTACCATCAGGGATGGGATTATAACATAAAGCAGGAGGATTGTCAAGCTTAAGAGCTTTCTTTACCTCTCTTATTTTATTCTTTGCATTAGGTTTATCAAAGAAGCTAGGTCTGTGTAAGGTTAATTCACCACTCTCCTTATTCATTACAAGGAAACCACCTGCCTTTGTCTTCTCTGCTTCTTCATATCCTGATAACTGAGCAAGGTATCCAAAAGGATCATCATCTACTAACGTACCATTTACAAACTTACGGAATGCAAAACTAGATGCAGTCTTTATATCTACAACTTCACCATCAATCTTACAGTCCATATGTCCATGCACATTACTAACCTTAACTTCTTTCTGTTCGTCAGAAACCTCATGCTCTGCAAGTTTTACCAAGAACAACATAACCTCTTCTAAGATATGCCCATATAAAAATCTTATAAACAAATGAGGATCAAGCTTTTGTGTATCTTCTCCTTCTGATTTCATATCATACCAGAGTTGTCTTAAAGGTTTACCTATGTTTGACATACGCAATGTCTCTTTATCTCTAGGTCTAGGCGTAGCCCAATGACGTAGTGCTTCCTTCATAGAGTTACCGAACTCGTCTAGTACTTCTTCACTTACATCAAGTGCTTCACCCTCACCTAATACAGATAGCTTCTCATATATATCTTCTACTAATGTATCTAATTTTTTCATAGTGCTTCTATTATTTCTTGTGCTATGTCCTGTTTAATTTTAAACCACTCACCTTTGTTATCTTCAGATTCTTTCTTTAATAAGGTATGTGCTTTTTTTTCTGCACTACTTCTATCATCAAAGAATTTACTGTAGCATAATTTGTAATCTCTGTGGGGGCTTGATGTTTGATATTGGTTACATCTATCTTTAGCATCTATAGCCATACCTACCTTTACCCAATTACTCCAACAAGGATTAGTTATAATGTATACATAACCCTCATTAGTTGTTTCATATCCTTTTAAAGAAGCAAAGGCTGCACCTTCAAAAGTTTTAAACCTTCCTGCTTTAAATAAAGGATGAGACTTAGATACATACTTACCATTAACATACATTCTTTGTGGGTTAGTTGTGGGGTTAGTTTTAGCAGACCAAGTATTACTACTATTTCTACAATCTCTACAATAAGACTGTCCTATATTTATTCCATTTTTTATATACTTTTGATATTCTGATAAAGGTTTATCTGTATTACATTTCTTACAATGTTTAGTGTGTTTCACTCCAATTTCTCCCAACTTTGTATTCACCATCCATAGGACAGCGAAGGTTATAATAATTTCCTGCAGTCTTAATACAATCCACAGCTAACTGACCAACATTAGTTGCTATATCTTCACGCACTTCCATCTGCCACTCATCATGTATGTTCGCTACAAACTTAGCGTCATAGGTATTTAGTTTTATAAGGGAATCAAAGAGTGCTAATCCTCTCTTCATAATAACAGCACCACCACCTTGAAGTAAACTATTCAACGCAGCATGTTCGCTACGGATAAATATCTTTCTCCCATCTAATCCTTTTAAGTATCCTTTCTTTGCTGCTCTTGATACTTTGTCTCGCAAAGTTTTAAATGATGGGTTATTATCAAAGAAATGTTGTCTAAGTCTTTTGCCATCTTGTCTACTTCCTTTAACCACACTCCCAAGTTTTGCATCTCCTGCTCCGTAGATAAGTGCATAGATAAATGTCTTTGCCTGATCTCTTGATTCAAGTCCTGCAGCTTTTTGATTAGCTGTGTGTATGTCTCCGTTGATGATTTCATTTATGTACTCCTCGTCATTCATATAATGTGCAAGCAACCTAAGCTCTAATCCACTTGCATCTATTCCTACTAAGTTGTAACCATCTTCAACAGTCCAACACTCTCTGCATTCTTCGCCATACAAACTCTTAACACTTGGTACTTGTGCTAAGTTAGGTTTGTTGTGTGCCATACGTCCTGTAATAGTTCCGTTAGGTATTACAAAACCATGTACTCTTTCATCAGAACGTAGTGCTTTGATCCATGAATCAATTTGTGCTATACGTTTTTGTAAAGTTAAATACTCTCCTATAAGTTTTGCTTCAGGTATATTCTTTATATTAATTAATATACTCTCATCTACTATAGGTCTGCCTGTAGGTGTGAACCTTTTAGGTTTCCATCCAAAGTCTTGTAAGTATTCTCCAATTTGTTTTCTCGAACCAAGATTAAATTCTTGTAGACGTTTACGCATGAAAGGATTAACATCCTGAGTACTTATACATCTATCATACTCCTCATCTGTTAAGCCTCTCTTAGATAACTCACCATCCTTTTTTATATAAGGAGTAACTAACTTATCATCTACCATCTTAGGTTTGAATACTTTATGTACCTCGTCTTCTGATGCCTGCATCTTCTCTCTAAGATCAGCAAGTAGTAGTTCACCCTTCTTAACATTAAACTTAAAACCTGTCCACTCTTGTTGTCTTAATGGTAAGGCTACAGAATGTTCAAGGTCTACGCTCTCCTTAGAGAAACCTTTACCTTCTTGTTGTAAGGCTCTAAATACTTTGGTGTTCAACTCCACATCTCTGATACAATAGGTTAGCATCTCTTCTGAATATGAATCGTAATCTTCAAACTCTATCTTAGAGTAACCTAAATGAAAGCCCCACCTGTTTAAACTGTGTCCTCCTTCTCTTATAGGATAAAATAAACGTGAAGTAACTAAAGTATCTACAACTTTAATTGCTCCTTGTTTAAAACTAGTTAGTCTTTCTAAGACTGGTATATCAAATCCAATAATGTTGTGACCAATTAAAGTCTTAGCACTCTGTAACAACTCAACACCTTTGTCAAGTTCCCAAGGAGGAAAACTAAAGACCTCCTCGGTTGCTATGTCTTGTGCTACAATACAATGTAAGGTATCAATACTATCCAAACCTATATCATTATCACCTACTCTGTTTGTTTCTATATCAAATACTAAGTCCATACTATAACTCCAAGGCTGAGAAGTCTGCGTCCTCTTCTTCATAAGACTCTTTCTCAAACTCACTCAGCCTGCCTGTCTCTCTATTATATAATAAATGAGATGCCATTCCTACATCTCCGGTGTACCTAGATTTAAGTACCCTAACTCTTGTAGTATTTGACTCATTAAAATCTTCTGATTGTTGATTCCTTTCAAGTGCTATCACACAATCACTAAGTTGGGCTATTGCTTGACTACCTCGAAGGTGACTAAGGCTGACTTCAATTCCATTTTCATGTCCTTTATCTCCATTAGCTCTCCTTAAGTGAGAGACTAAGATTAATCCTGCTCCTGTCTCCTCTACTATACTTCTAAGCCTTGTCATTATATTATCAATAGCCCTTCTTTCATCTCCTTCGGATACTGCAGCTACCAACATATGTAAGTGATCTACTACTACCCATTTACATTCACATGCTATGATCATGAATCTTAGCTTAGTAAATATCTCATCAATATTATTAGTACCAAAGTGAGCATGAACCCATACTCTATTTTTATTCTCACCATCATACAGCACATCAAAGAATTTGTCAAGCTCCTCTTCAGAAAACTTTTCTCTTTCTTGATCTATATATAATCTTGCATTAGCTTCTATTGAAAGAATACCATCAATGGTTCTTCTCCAATCTTCTTCCAATGCAATAACTCCTACGTTATCCTTAGTATTCTTTATAAGATGATGTTCAATCTCTCTTGTTACTGAAGACTTACCAAGTCCTGTTCCTCCTGTTAAAGTTATAAGCTCTCCTTGTCTCATTCCATACAGCTTTTTATTAAGTCCTTCCCAAGGGTAAGGAACACTGTCCATCTTAGGTCTGTTAAAGAACTTCTTCTTCTCATCAGAAACATTTATGACTCCACTAGGCGTGTACGTCTTAGCACTCCACCAAGTTTCCATGAAGTCCTTATGCTTGTTGGCAATGAGCATATCATTAGCATCTTTAAAGCCATTAGGTAGTGTCATAATCTTAGCCTTACTAGGCTGAAACAATCTAGCTATCTTTTTTGCTGCAGCTACACCACTCTTGTCTTTATCAAAACAAATAATAATGTTATCGAAGCTTTCTAAAAACTCAAGGCTATCTTTAACATCTCTTTCTGCACCATCAGCACCACGTTTAATTGATACTGATGCCCACTTACTACCCATAAGTTCGTATGCTGCCATAGCATCGCACTCACCTTCAGTTATGGTTACATACTTACCACCTTTATTAAAGAGTTGCTCTCCAAAGAGTCCTGTCTCATCAAAAGAACCACGTAAGTAAAAGTCTTTAGGTATCTTTCTAATTTTAGTTGCACCTAACTCATGCCCATTAAAGTAAGGATAGTGATGTTCTACTGGCTTACCATCAGCACCATGTATAACTCTAACACCATACTTTTTTGCTGTGTCTTCAGATATCCTTCTGTCTGTTAAAGCACTGTATGTTCCTGTACTTTCAGTAGGCTGCATAGGCTTGACAGTCCTTTCAATGGGCTGTTGTTTAATATTAGATACGTTATTACTCTCCCCTTTTGCTGCATGGAAAGTTCCACACGCTGCATAAAAACATTTACTTGAACCATCAGGATTCACAGACAAATGATTCTTATTACAGGTAGGACAGGTAGCGTTGTGTTTTATAAAAGCCATATAATTTCCCTCATATTATTATTAATAAAGTGTGTAGTTAGTTCGGGTATGGATTTCGCAGTCTTATCCCTAATTCATCTCCGACCTTTCCTCATGTCCTCTTAGTCAATTAAGACTACTCACATTTCTAGGTTCTTTATAGGAGCATCATCCCCTAACTACACGATGCTAGTTTTATCAAGGTCTAGCAACTTGTTAGGCACACTACTCTGAATCGTCAGACTCAGTTAGTTCTTCATCTGCAACATCAGCATCTTCTACATCTGCTTGTTGCTCTGCTCCGTTTACAATAGCAACGATGCGATCAGAAAAGAAATTTATTCCTGCTTGTAACTCTTCCAAGTCCAAGGTTAGATTAGCTTTCTTTTGGTTCAATCGTTGCAGTCTAACAAATACTCCTTGTCCTGCTTCGGGCAAGTCCTCTACGTTTATCTGCACATCATCAATAGTTATAAAAGGTTTTGTCTCTTCGTTGTTTGTTTCATTAGTCATAATTAAAACTCCTCTACTTCAGCCATACTTACTGCGGAAAACCCAACATCAGCATTGTATTCTTGTAGTTTCACTACTTGAAGTCCTGCTAAATCTAACCCTTTAAAATCTCCATATTGGTTATTAGTTCCCCACTCCTTATACATCACAATAACATCCGAACCATTACCTATAGCAATATCAATATTATTATTCTCGCTATCCTTTAGTAAAGGCACATCGTTATCCGTTTCTGCCATGATCCACTTACCATCTTCATCTGTTTCAAATTGTTGTTTACCATTTTCAAAAACAGGCTTGCCTTCATCATCTAGTATAGGCACAGGTTTCTTGATTATTGCTTTTCTTTTGAAGAATAGAAATTTCTCATTGGTTTCCTTATCTGTTTTCACAGAATGTTTAAAGCCTCTTCCTTCAAATCCTGCAATGATACTTTCAGAATTAGAATCAACTACCTCACCAAAGTTATTGACTACAATAGGATTGTAGATGGATGCTTGGAAGGTAGGTTCAAACGTGGTATTAGGTGTCAACACACTAGCCCACTTAACTTCACCACGCATAAATTGCGTGCTTCTATTTATATCACTCATATTTTATATACTCCTTTGTTGTGATTGTTGTTTACTATAACATAGTTACTATTAAAAGTCAAGGAGTTTTTCTTGAACCTTCAGAACTCCATAACTGAACCACCAATATAGGTAGGTAGATACGTAGCCTTGTGATATAGTGAGGGCTAAATCGGCTGACGTATGGTTCGGGGTCATTAAACTAAACTCAAGCTTGTTTCTTGGAACAACTTATAGAAATCATCAAACTCTTGTTTAGTTTTAAATGTTAATCTATACTCACCCGATCTTCTATCCGGTTTCCTTTCAACCAAGTAACCCTCAGGAAACTGTAGTTTTAATTCATAAGCTTCTTTGTAAAGGTCTTCATCATTTGATGTAAGTTTTTTGTATGCTTCTGCATTCAAGTCTATTGTATCTTCATACATTATTTTTTCCTCATTGTTATTGTTGTGTTACTATAACACATATAAAGTTATGTGTCAACTTCTTTTTTGAATTATTTTATTATCAACATAAGAGTATAGCTCTACTGTACCATCACGCCACTTTGTTTCTCGTATACCGTTGTTAGAATGAATGTATTTAATTTGTTCTTTCTGTATAGCTTTCTCATACACAGGAAAAATATCATATTCTGTCATTTGTTTTACCTCTCATAAAATTTATCCAATAACATTGGGAGCAGTAGTGTTGTTTACTTTTAGTTAGTGATGCATGTGTGCTACAGTTTATTGTATTGCATTTAGTCATGTGACCACCACTCAGGTTTATCTCTACCTTTCTCCCACTTTGCATAGTGTTTCTCGTTGATACAATAATCTCTATAAGCTTTGATAGGATCATCATCCTTGTATTCATCAGGCATAGCTTGTGCTAGTGGTGTCATGTTTGTGTATTGAATTTTCTTAGGTATCCTAACTAAAGGTCTAGCTAACTTCTCTACGCTTGCATGTTTCTTACCATATCTAAAAGTATATTCATTACCTAGTGCTAAGAAATGTTTATACAACCAAAAGTAATTTGTACTGGCTTGCCTAGCCCAAATAGTACACGGATGATTCTTGTATGCAGCTTTGTATAAACCATTAGCATCTGCATACTCGTCACCATCTAACTCTCTATGAGCAGTACATAACATCTGTGCTGTTTCTAATGGCATCTTCACTAGCATCTTATCCGGCTGTGCCTGTGCTGCCTCAATAGGGCAATCATTAAAATAAAATATGTTCATGTTTAATCCTCATATAAATTTAATTTTAATTCATTGATAGCTTCTTTAAAGACTGATTCACACTCATAAAATGCACTCTCTAAATCATTAGCAATATCACTAACCACATCTAAGTATGCTTCCATCTCATCTTCAAGCCCATGTTCTTCTGCAAGACTAGAAAGCTTTACCTTTATATCTACTATAGGATAGCAAAGATACTTAGCATCATGAGTTATCCCACGAGCAGTACCTTCTGCCCACTCTAATTTTTCTATCTGTTCATTAGTAATCATTTTATTCTCCTGCTAGTGGCTCAATCCTATACATAATAGGCTCGGCACTATCTAATAGTTCATGTAGTTTATCTGATACATCATCATCTATTGGATACCCACTCATGTCTAGTTCTACATAGACTTTGTATTGTATAGGTATACCTAGCCACTCGTCTACCTTGTCAAATCTAAACTTTCTGTACTCTCCACCTTCCCCTTCGGGGGCTAACCACCCATGAAAGGTATAATAATCCTCATGCCAATCAATAATGAATAGCTCCCTTATAGCATCCTGTCCACCATATTTAAACTGCACAGTTTGATTAGTCTTATAAGCTTCTATAACATCTAATGTCATTTGACTAACATCAGGTCTTGCGTATTGTTTTAAATTGTTTGCACTTACCATTATTTTCCTTGCCCTCTATATTTTTTGTAGGTTTCTTTCTTTCTCTTCGGCATGGTTGAGTAACCTACATTCCCTCTACCAATCGAAGTTCTTTTACCACGTGAGCCTGTCTTAGGCTCGTGTTTAGTAATTCCTCTAGTTGTTCTCATTTATATCCTCGCTGCTTATACATACCTGTTAGCTTTTCTTTCTTCGGGTACTCAGAAAGCATAACAGATTCGTATATTTCTTTTTGCAGTCTAGCACATTCCTTTTCATCTGTCAACCCTATAATTTTTACGTTATTTAATTTAGGTTTCCAAGTCTTCCAAGTTATCTTCTCAATTGGTGAGACATTCCAAGTCCAAGCAACATTACTTCCTTCATCATCATATCCAAAAATAGGTTTATTCATAAGCCCTCACTATTTAGTTTTATATAAGTATTATAAGTTATATTTATAATATAAATATATATATTAATAAATATATATTTTTATTTATTATATTATATAATATAAAATCATTATAACATATTTATTTCCAAAAGTCAAGTGCTAGTTTTTAAAAGGAACTAGCAAACCTTCCTCACTACGCAGCTAATAGTATACTATTCTTAGCAGCCTGTCTAATTTTATCCTGCCTTGCAACTTGTATTGCTGCAATGTTTTTCTGTGCAGTAGACTTAGTTGCCTCAGCATGTGTAGCCCAGTGTGTCATAGTGTTATACATAGCCCATGCAGTACTACCTAGTGACTTTCTTTCTTCACTTGTGTACTGTGTCCAAAGATTCATAAGCGTTTTATTCCTATAAACTTCGGGCTCTAACAACAAACTATCTACACTGCTAGACATGGCTTTAACTTTAGTTATAAACTTACAGCTTGCTACATCTGCAAAGGTTTTAAATGCCTCATTGTCTGTAACAGAAGTGTTCTGCCATACTTTCCATTTCTCAGATTCATTCTGATATACATCAATAGCCTTTGACAATTTCCTAGCAGCATGATCCATGTTCAAGCCTGCAGTATGCCTTGCTTTAAACATTGCAAAACTATCAAGGAACACTTGACCATTTAAGCATATCATTCTCACTGCACCTACTTCTACATGAAAGCACCATGATCCATCAAAACTATTCCTAGTTGAGATTTGTAATGCTGTCTCTTCTTTACCTTCACCCGTTGAATGAGCAGGTAAAGTATAAACTGCATACGCCCTTGCTCCATCATGACTTACTTGTATATCTCTAGTCACTCCGGTTACATCAAGATCAGAGTTAGCAATGATTCTTTCTACAGTTCTAAATGCATCAGGATGTTGTGCTACTTCATACTTGTTACCCACTACACCAACTGATTCATGATTATCATCTCTAACTAATACCTTTTTATTTGGTACAGTCATGAAGATTCCATCAGGCTCACTAGCATATTTAAGTGGTTTAGTATAGACATTAAATCCTGCCTCACCATAATCACCTAGGTAATTTAACACAGCAAATTTATTATTTAAGCTTGTAATATTATTCATTTTATTTTTCTCCTATATTATTATAATATTTATTCATCTCTATCAGGTCTGTATCCGTTGTAAAAACTCCTATTTGTAATAGTCTTTCTACCATTAGAAACAAAACCTGCCCTCTTGTTGGTACGTTGTTGGGTCTGTCACCATTAGTAACAACCATATCAACGTACTCAGACAATTCTAATTCCAACCTACCTGATACTTTGACATCCATATTAATTATAATATCTCCTATTATAAGTCTTATATTATCTAGTACTGTTGGTTCCATTGTTGGATCATAGCTCATTATGCTCCCTCCCATTTAAAATCTATAGCATCTAATTTATTTGTTAGTTCATCTAATTTATGTTCTAATTCTCTAACCTCACTTTTTAAATCACGAATCTCACTATCTGCATTATCAACTCGGTAGTCTACAGTATCAACTCGATGATCTACATCATTTGTATTGTCATAAGCTTCCCCTCTTACCCCTTCCAGTTCATCATCTTTAAATTCATCAAGAGCATCATTAATTAAATCTCTTATTAAATCTTCTATAGTATTACTCATATTTATTTCTCCTTGTTTTGTTTTATATCATTGTCAATATCTTCTATCAACTCCTTCCAATTTATCTCATCGTCTTCGAAAATTATATTATCGAAGTCTTCAAATAAATCCCTTTCGTTTCTTTCACTCATAATTTTTCTCCTATATTATTTTAAGTGTGCTATTTTAAACATATCTAATTTTAAATGTCAAGCTTTTTATTTAATTTTATTTAGCACCTCCTTTTTTAATCTTATAATTTCCTCATTTAAAAGTCTAATAACTTTCTCATATCTTTTATTTTCTTGTTGTAGTCTTTCAAGTTCATTCATAATTTTTACCTATTTTCGGGTCTAAAATAACATTAATTTTATAACCTAGTTTTTGTATTCTTTCTAGTGTGTAGTCCGGTAATGTTTTCTGTTTTGCAATACATGCAAAAATATTTGCATCATCGCAAGCAGGATAACAGTAGTCCGTACCGTACACATTTTTATAGTATACATTTATTTCCATTTTTATTTTCTCCTATAAATATCTAAGTTCATTACTAAAACGCGGACCATTTGTGTAATCCTCATTAAAAAAGACAGTAGAGTTATCATGATATTGTATAATTCCTTGAGCGCGTAAAGTATCACCACAAGTTAAAGTTCCATAATCTATCATATTTAACACTTTTTCTCTATCGTAATAAGTATTACATTTAACAGTTATGTTATAAGTTTCTATTCCATCTTCCCATTTTTCAAATAAATGCTCAGGGAACATACTCAATTTATTTTCTATTATTTTATCTTTATTTATTTTCATTTTTATTTTTCCTATATTATTTTAAATACTGTTTCTGCTTTCGCTTCATCAGGTTAGACACACATCTAACGACAGTAAGCAGTTTAAACTCTTGCTTAGGATTCCTATTTAATATTATTTTAAGCCACTTGTAAAGTATTAATTAAATTATTTTCTCTTAATACTTTTTTCATCCTCTGACCATGCGCCACATAAGCAATGACAGGCACATCTTTAGTCCAACATTTCCGGCACGTTCCGCATTTACCATCGTTTAAGTATGCCTTGCAAATCTCCGCAACTGTAGGTGTATCATCATAAGGAATTATAGTTGATGTATTCACACCCTCTATAATCTCACCGTTTACACCATCACTAGACAATCTCACAACAACATTATCAAGCTTGTTTAGTTCATCAATAACTTTTCTAAACTTCTTGAACTTATGCATCCTTGTTGGTAGCCAGTGCTTAGTCCACGGTGTAGCTTTACAAACTTCCAGAATCTTTTCAGCTAGTTTAATATGGTATACGTCACCACTATCAAACCATCTAAAATACCTGTCATTGTCTAGCTCTGCTATCATGTCAGCAACCCAGTCTTCACGCTGCCAATCTTCCTTGTTGTGTATTCTAGGTGCTTTCACATTAGGAAAGTTGTAGTTTCCCGTAGTTGCATAGCATCCTTTGCACGCATCGACTAGCTCACCATCATCACCAACCGAAGCAGGGCAAGTATCTATAGCTTGAAGACTCCACGATCTACAGGGCATCTTGCTCGCTTTACTTAATTTAATCATTTTTATTCCTCCATTTCACTTAACATAGCTAGACAATAATCCTTGAATCTAGGTAGTGCAACACTATCGTAAATATTGCCCCATCCTTTAGGATCATCCACTAAGCCCTTATATTTTATATATTCCTGCTTAGTCCATCCTTCAAATTCAGAATGAGTATATATAGCATAGCCTCCTCTCCAAATTTCCTCATATTCTGTTTTATCATTGCATTTATAATCATCTAATAAATCTACTAATAAAACTTTCTCAAGCTTAAAAGTTGCTTTTTCTAAAATTCTAATCATTTTTATTCCTATATTTTATTTGTTAATAAATCTTCTGGTATATCTTTGCCCTGTATTGCACACTCTAAAAGAGTTACAAGATTTTCTGGTGTGACATGCGATATACAGTCCTCTGTGTCATATTCATCATTATAAAAAATACCTACTTCACAAGAAGTCAGCCCGTTATAATCACAAGACACATTTTTATTTTGCTGAATTGAAATGTACGAGCCATTTTCTAATTCAAATCTTACGCCTAGTTGACGATCTATATTTATATTCATTTTATATATTCCTATATTTTCTGTTTCGCATGTCCGCTAGGACGCTCTTCAGTGTAGTTAATTCTACATACAGAAGCAGTTTTAAATCATGCTTAGGATTGATATTATCAGTATCTAGTATCTGGATCAACTACTTTTAATAATCTAACAATCTGCTGATTATAAATTCTTAAAACTTCCTTGCGCTCTCTTAATGTCATATCTTTAAGCTCATTAATGTTCACCCAAGTAAGCCAGAAAGCTTCTTTTAGTGCCTCATCATCCATCAGATCATTATCAGTCTCCAACCATCCCGACTGTTGTTCTAACCAGATACTAATCTGACCTTCTAAGGCTGCATTGACATACTGTTTAGCTGTCATTTTATCATCTTGATAATTTATCATCTTAAGCCCCCTTAGTATTTTCTAGGTAGTATTGCTGCCTGACATCCTTACCGAAGTTAAACTTCCCTCTTCCAAAACTGGATTCAAGTTTAACGATCCTTCTTAGTTGCCTCTTAGCTGCTCTAAGCTCTCTAACGACTGCCTTAAGATTCTGGAATCTGTAAGAGTCTGAATCATGCTGATAAACTCGAACCAGTAACCAGACGTTACGACCATCTTTCCCGATCCCTTGGAAGACATGCAAGTTATTGAACTTATCTTTTGCTGTCTGTCCTCTTTGGTAGCTGATACCTTGCCCCTCTGATTGAAGGTCTATTGATTTAATATATTTCATATTATTTCCTATATTGATTAAAAAACATGCACATAGCTAACGCCCTTTTGATTTTTTTATAAACGTGTCTTATATACATAACTCCGAATGATACGCTCATTGCAGAGGATTGCAACAAATATTTAAAACGGTCTTCACCTACTAGGAAAGCACCACCCAAAAGAAAGCCCCTAGGAGCTAAATAGAAGCTCATAGAGGCATGAACAGAATATAGGGAAAGGATATAAATCCTGTTTAGTTAATAACGCTTAAAGTTGTTGTTTTGGTTAGAGATTGTTAAGGCTCTGTCTAGTTAATCTTATAGATAAAGAGGCATTACTAAACGGGCTGCACTGTTTACTAGGAAGGGGCACGTTAAATCTTGGGAGGGTTTGCTTAGTTCTGGATACTAGAAAGGGGCTCAGCTAAACTAGAAAGGGTGCTGTATGATTTTCGTACAGCTTGCTTAGTCTTGTAGGGCTTTGTTTAGTACTGTACATATATACAGCATGAGGGGGCAGGATGCCCATGGGTACCCCTACCCTATATATAGCAATCATATACATTTTTAGAAGAAATGGATGTTTACTAGAAAGGTCCTTGGCGGTACACTAGGAAAGATTTAGAAAGCCCTCACAACATATATACTATATACCCCTTTGCAGGGTACTATATCATTGTACAGTTAATTATTGAATTTGTCAAGTCTTTTTTAATTTATTTATATCTTGACAATATCGTATACTAGACCTATAATAGGATACATGAGTTACCTTCCACAAACAACAAACAAATCAAAAGCTCTTACAGAGAAGCAACAGTCTTTTTTGGATAACCTAATTGAAACGGGTGGTGATCCGAAGAAAGCAGCCGAGCTTGCAGGATACTCAGGCAATTATCATCAAGTTATAAAATCATTAAGACAACAAGTGATCGAATTAGCCTCGGACGTACTCGCTCGTTCTGCCCCTGCTGCAGCTTTTAAGTTAGTTGATATCATGAATAGTGATCATCCTATACCACAGGTCAGCAATAAGCTGACTGCTGCCCAAACAATATTGGACAGGGTTGGAGTTTCTAAAAGTGATAAGTTGGATGTAACTCATTCTACTGGTGGTGGTATTTTTATACTGCCTGAGAAAGAAGTAATAAATATACAGGCTGAAGAAGTTGAGTATATAGATGAGGAAGAATAATGGCACATGAAAATAGAAGAGCAGCTTTAATTAAAAAGCATAGTCTTAAAGGAGTTAATAAGCCTAAGAGAACTCCTAGTCATAAGACTAAATCACATATGGTTTTAGCTCAAGAAGGACACACTTTAAAACTTATACGCTTTGGACAGCAAGGTAAAACTGGGGATAAAACTAATACAGCAAGGTCTAGGTCTTTTAAAGCTAGACACGCAAAGAATATAGCCAAAGGTAAGATGAGTGCAGCTTACTGGGCTAATAAGGAGAAATGGTAAAATGTCATTATATGAAAACATAAACAAAAGAAAGAAAGAAGGAACTAGTCGTTCTAAAAAGAAATCTACTATATCTGATAAAGCTTATGCAAACATGAAAGCAGGTTTCCCTAAGAAAAGAAAAAAGTATAGTAAGGGCGGTGGAGCAATGAAAAACGCTAAGCCTAATTAGTATGAAAGGAAAACAAGTAGGAAGTAACGAGAAGCCTGTTATGTTTAGAAAGACAATAGCAGGTAAAGGCTCTAGAGCAAGACCCGGAGTATACAGTAAAGAGTATAGGGATAACTTCGATAAGATTTTTACTAAAGATAAACAAGATAAGTAAGTAATGGGTGTAGAACAAATATTATTAATAATTGTATTACTTGTTACTATTTGGGGTTTATCCTAATGGCGTACTCACAGAAAGTACTAGACAGGTTTCACAGTGTCTTAGATGATCCAACGAAACATTCAGTAGGTCGCTTTGACCCCAGTGATCCTAACGTAGCTACAGGCATGACAGGAGCACCGGCTTGTGGAGATGTAATGCGTTTGCAATTAAAACTAGATGGAGACACCATAAAGGATGTTAAGTTCAAGACTTATGGTTGTGGAAGTGCTATAGCCTCTTCAACTATGTTTGTAGATATGCTTAAAGGTAAGACTGTAGCACAAGCCAAACTAATTAAAGATAAAGATATTGCAGAAGCTTTAGAGCTACCTCCAATAAAGTTACACTGTTCTGTTCTAGCAGAAGAAAGTATTTGTAAAGCCATAGAAGATTGGGAAAGTAAAAAATGAAAGAAGGATACATAAAAAGAAAGACATCTACTATACCTTTTGGTTATAAGGAAGATGAGGACACTAAAGGATACTTAGAACCTATACCGGATCAAATAGAAGCTCTTAAAGTCGCAGAAGATTTAGTGGCAGGAGAGTCTATAAGCTTACGTGATGCTTGTGATTGGATAGAATTTAAAACTCAACGTAGTATTACAGCAGCAGGATTAAAGAAACACATAGATAAGAAATATGGAAAACGAGAACAACGAATTGAAAGATTGGGAGCAGAACCCACATCTTTACTTGACAGATTCTGAGGGAAACTTTATACTAAAGAATGATGGTACACCTCGTAAGAAAGGAGGTAGACCTGTTGGAAGTAAAGCAAAATATAATTATTCTAATGACCAAAAAACAAAAATTGCAACACGAAGATCACTCAGGTCTAAACAAAACGCAATTAAAAAAATTGAAAAGAAACTTAACTCAAAGAGACAAGCCCTTAAACAAACGACTAACATACTCAACAAATTTGAAGATGAATCGTCAAAGCCGACAAAATCGGGGAAGGTAGTTACAACAGACGAACTTTCGTTAATCCCTAAAGCAATTCAAGCTGAAATAAATGCAGGCTCACATGTAGTCTTTCATGCGAATGAAGGACCACAGACTGAGTTCTTAGCAGCAGACGAGAAAGATGTATTGTATGGTGGTGCTGCCGGTGGTGGTAAATCTTACGCGATGCTTGTGGACCCACTAAGATACGCACATCGCAAAGCACACAGAGCCTTAATACTTAGAAGGTCTATGCCAGAACTACGAGAACTTATAGATAAGTCTCGTGAACTTTATCCACAGGCATTTCCCGGCTGTAAGTTTCGTGAGGTTGAAAAGGTTTGGAACTTCCCGTCAGGGGCTAAGATAGAATTTGGATTCCTAGAAAGAGATGCAGATGTTTATAGGTATCAGGGGCAAGCATACAGTTGGATAGGCTTTGACGAGATAACACATTTACCCACAGAATTTGGTTGGAACTATCTAGCCTCAAGACTTAGAACAACTGATCCAGAAATTAAAACTTACCTTAGATGTACTGCTAACCCCGGAGGTATTGGTGCTGCTTGGGTAAAGAAAAGATACGTAGACTCTAATGAAGAGAACCAATCTTTTATAGGACAAGATGGTTTAACTAGAAAGTTTATTCCTGCTAGATTAATGGACAACCCTTATTTAGCAAATGATGGCATCTATGAAAAGATGTTAATGTCATTACCGCCTGTACAACGTAAACAATTACTAGAAGGAAACTGGGATGTAAACGAAGGAGCTGCCTTTGTAGAGTTTGATGTAGATGTACATATTGTAAGCCCTTTTCACATTCCTTTAACGTGGGAACGAATCAAAGGTATTGACTATGGATACGCTTCAGAGAGTGCTTGTGTATGGGGAGCAGTTGATAGAGCAGACGGCACTTTAATAATTTATCGAGAATTATACAAAAAAGGCTTGACAGGTGAGGATTTAGGACGTATAATAACAGATATGGAAATGCAAGACCCTTTTTCCGTATCGGGTGTATTAGATACATCTGCTTGGTCACGAACAGGAACAACTGGACCAACTGTAGGGGAAACGCTCGTTAAACAAGGACACAAACTTAGACGAGCAGACAAGAATAGAATACAAGGTAAAATTCAGATTCACGAATATTTAAAAGTACAATCAAGTGGTAGACCTAAGTTACAGATATTTAATACATGTCCAAACTTAATTAAAGAACTACAAAACATACCATTAGATACTCGTAACCCTGAAGACGTAGACACACACGCTGCGGATCATGCTTATGATGCGTTGCGTTATCTTATTATGAGTAGACCGAGAATAAATAATCCAATGGATAATATTCGACAGTATCATAGAGAGTCTGTGTATAGACCGGTAGATGATACATTTGGTTATTAGTATAATCATAAATAGATATAAAGGAAAAAATTATGAATCAAAATGCAAGAAGAGTTATTAGAGTAACACCAACCATTACAGGAGTTACTTATGGTAACAATGATATATTATTTGATACAACAGAAATACCATTAGCTGTCGGGAAGTCCGGAGAGTGTTCTAAACTTGTATCGGCTATGATTATATCTAAATCTAATTCTGTATTTGATGCAGAAATATTCTTTTGTCAAGTAAACCAATCTATGGGTACTGTAAACGCTGCAAGAAACGTATCAGATGCTGATTTTGCAACAGCAAAAGTAATGGGAACTTTAACACTTGATGGTTCTGCTGACGACTACAATTATGGTGGTGGTAGAATTTTTAGGTTTGATAGAAACCAAGAAGGCTTTGCTGAGACTGCCGGAGATGATGTAGCTAAATCAAGATTCCCTATTTTATTACAAGCAGCGTCAGGAACTACAAGCGTATTTTGTTTTGCATTTCTTGCAGGAACAGACGTAACACCTGATTTTTCAGTGGGCGATTTAGAATTAGTACTTGGTGTTGAGTATTAATAAGTATGGAAGAAAATAAAAATACATTTTTAAATGCTGACAACATCTACGAAGAAGTAGAAGGTGAGTCTGGTAAAAGTTTAAATTTAGAAGAAGACCAGAAATTAAACTTAGCAGGTTTAATAGTTGATAGATTTCACGTTGCGGAAGATTCTAGGCAAATACATGAACAGCGTTGGTTGACTGCTTATCAAAACTACAGAGGTTTGTACGGTAAGAATATTAGATTTAGAGAATCTGAAAAGTCAAGAGTATTTGTAAAAGTTACAAAGACTAAAGTACTTGCAGCCTTTGGACAACTTATAGATGTTATATTTGGAACAGGTAAGTTTCCTATTGGTATCCGAGAAACTAAGATGCCAGAAGGTGAAGTATCTCAAGCTCATTTAGATTCTCAAAACCCATCTCCCGGAATTGAAACAACACCTGCTGAACCAGTTGAAATTAACGAAGAAGAAGAAAATCCTTTTGATGTAGGATATGAAGGAGATGGTAAAGTTTTAAAACCCGGAGCAACTTTTGGTGACGGTAAATTTAAAGAAAGATTTTTAGAAGAAGTAGCTAAGTTAGAAGGAAATTATACAGAAGGCTTTAGCCCAATACCACAAGACTTAGAAATTAGTCCTGCTCAAGCAGCAGCAAGACGAATGGAAAAATTAATCCACGATCAAATAGAAGAATCAAATGGTTCGTCTGAGTTAAGAAGTGCATTATTTGAATCAGCTATGATGGGCACAGGAATTATTAAAGGTCCGTTTAATTTTAACAAAACTTTAAACAAGTGGGATGAAGATGAAGAAGGAAATAGAGTATACAATCCTTTAGAAGTTAGAGTACCAAGAATAGAATTTGTAAGTCTTTGGGATTTCTTTCCTGATCCAAATGCTACGTCAATGGAAGAATGTGAATACATAGTTCATAGACACAAATTAAATCGTAGTCAATTCAGAGCACTTAGTAAACTTCCTTACTTCGATAAAGATGCAATTAGACAATGTTTAGCAATGGGCGGTAATTACGAAAAGCGTAGTTACGAAGATCAAATTAGGGAAGAAGAACGAGATCAAGAAACTCCTGCACAATACGAAGTACTAGAATATTGGGGAACAATGGATGCAGAATATCTGCGCGAAGTTGGAGTTGAACTTAACGAAACTATTGACGACTTAGATGAATTACAAGTTAATGCTTGGGTAAGTAATAATAAAATACTTCGAGTAGTAGTAAATCCATTTACTCCTTATAGAATCCCGTACAATGCTTTTCCTTATGAAAAGAATCCTTACAGTTTTTTTGGAGTTGGTGTAGCTGAGAACATGGATGATTCTCAACAAATTATGAATGGACACGCTAGAATGGCTATAGATAATCTTGCTCTTTCTGGCTCATTAGTTTTTGATGTAGATGAGTCTGCATTAGTAGGTGGACAAAGTTTTGAAATGTATCCCGGAAAAGTATTTCGTAGACAATCAGGAATGCCCGGACAGGCTATACATGGTGTAAAGTTTCCGAACACATCGACAGAAAATATGATGATGTTCGACAAGTTTAGACAGCTTGCTGATGAGCAGACAGGCATACCAAGTTACTCGCATGGTCAAACAGGAGTACAAAGTATGACTAGAACTGCATCAGGAATGTCTATGTTGTTAGGTGCAGCAAGTCTTAACATTAAAACAGTTGTTAAGAACTTAGATGATTTCCTTCTTAAACCTCTTGGAGAAGCATACTTCCAATGGAATATGCAATTCTTAGAAAATAAGTTAGGAGTCGTAGGTGATTTAGAAGTTAGTGCTTCTGGAACCAATAGTTTAATGCAGAAAGAAGTACGAAGTCAAAGACTGACTACCTTCTTACAAACTGTACAAAATCCTGCTATTGCTCCGTTTGTGAAGATGTCTAAATTGATTAGTGAACTTGCCTACAGTCTTGATCTTGATCCTGATGAAATACTCAATGATCCTGAAGAGGCTGCAATAATGGCACAAATAATAGGAATGCAAAATGCTCAACAAACAGCAGGCGAGGAGCCTAGTACCCCTAGTGAAGGGGAAGGATTGGGAGGTGTTGGTGGAGTACCTCAACAGCCTCAAGACCTTGGAGTTACAGGTACTGGCGGTGGCAACATCGGAATTGGAAATGTTCCGCAGTCAGGGGAAGATCAATTCTCTGGAACGCCTCGTGCAGTTGGGGAATGAAGTAAACGAAGCTTTAAATAGGAAAGAAGAATAATGGCACAAACTCCCTCAGAAAAAAGAGAAGACAGAAGAACAGATGTTTTAAAATCTGTTAAAAGAAGAAGAGAGCTTATGGAATTAGGAATGCCCGATGATGAAGCTAAAAAAAGTTTAACTAATATTATTAATAGAGCAGGTCCTATAGGTTTTGATAAAACTGATATTATGAATATGGATAAACAAATTGTCCAAAACCTTCAAGACGTTAGAAGAGAAAAAGCTTTAAATGAAAATCCTTTACTAGAAAAAAGACAAGTAAGAGCAGAGGGTGGTGAAACACATATAATGCCAGACGGAACCGAAATGGCAGGTGCTACTCACGGAGAGTATGAAGAACAAATGGAATCTTTAATGGATAAAGAAACCCCCATGCTTCCCGATGAAGAAATGGAAGAAGACTATGTAGACTATGTAATAGAAGAAATATTACCTAGTGAAGATAGAAATTATTTAATAAGTGCTCTTGAAAAAGATGATAAACTAAGTATTATTTTTGATAAAGTCGTAGAGAGTGCACATGAATTTTCAGGTTCCGGTCCTATTGAAGGTCTAGGAACTGAGAAATCCGATTCGATACCTGCAAGGTTATCGGATGGAGAATTTGTCTTTACTGCAAAAGCAACTGAAGAAATCGGATCAGACAATTTAATGTCTATGATGAAAGATGCAGAAGCCGGAGCAGATGAAAGACAAGAACTTAATCTAGGTGGAAAACCTATAAGCGAAGAAGAGATGGCAGTGGACCAATATGGAAAGCCTATCGATTCTAATATTGTAGACGATGAGATACGTAAAGGTATGTTATCTACAAACCCTAGATTAAAATAGAGATAAAGCGACCCTATAATTTTTATAGGCACTATATCACATATAACAACCGAAAGGCGACCTTTACAAGACAAGCCCTACTGTGCACAACGTAGCGACCTTGTTAAACGAAGCCCTGATTAGGAGGTAAGAAAATGACTGAAGAAGTTATAACCGAGAACCAAGAACCAAAAGCCAACCCTTATAATGCAAAAAAAGATTGGCATAATGTAGAAGATAAACCTTTTGTATCGTCAAATAGTTTATTTTTTGATACTAATGCTACAACTGAACATGACGAAAGTGATGCCATTGAAGCAGAAAAACAAGAAATAGAAGCAGTTAAGGATAAACCTTACAAGCAACCCAACTATAAAAAACGATACGATGATTTAAAAACGCACTACGATTCGAGACTGAATGAGTTTAAAGCTAGAGAACAAGAACTTTTAGACGAAGCTGTTAAAAACAGACCAGACTATATAGCTCCAAAATCTCCAGAAGAACTAGAACAGTTTAAAAACGAGTATCCAGATGTAATGGCAGTTGTTGAAACTGTTGCTCATCTAGAAAGCGAATCAAAGACAAGAGTTCTAGAAGAGAGACTTAGTGCTCTGCAAGATAGAGAAAATGAACTTGTTCGCAAAGATGCTGAAACGAATCTTCGAGAAAAACATCCTGATTTTGATGAAATTAGAAACAGTGATGACTTTCAAGAGTGGGCTAATTTGCAACCGGAGTCTATTAAAGATTGGATTTTTAATAACCCCGATGATGCAACCTTAGCAAGTAGAGCTTTAGATTTATTTAAAAAGGATATCGGCTTAGAGGTTCCTCAAAGTATACAACCTAAGTCAAATTCTAAACAGACTCAACAATCTGCTGCTGATATGATTTCTACTAAAACAACTAGTGTAAATCCAAATCAACAAAGAGTGTGGTCTGAAAGAGAGATTTCTGCAATGAGCGTAGCTGAGTTTGATAAATACGAAAGTGAAATCAGCGATGCAATGCAAGAAGGCAGAATCATAAAATAAACTATAATTAACTTAAAGGAGAATATCCCATGGCTCAATTTTTTGAACCCTCAACGGATACTAATGCTAACTTTGCAAACTCCGTAGCAGGACAAACTAATAGTTTCTTTTTACCTTCGGTTTACTCTAAAAAGGTTTTAAACTTTTTTAGAAAATCTTCGGTAATAGAATCTATTACAAACACCGATTATTCTGGTGAAATATCTGCTTTCGGAGACTCAGTAAAGATTATCAAAGAACCCGTTATTTCTGTGGAAGCGTATACTAGAAATACTGATACGACTGAAACTAGACTAACAGATGCTGAAACATCTTTAGTAGTTGATAGTGCCAATGCGTTTAAATTCATCGTAGATGATATTGAAACAAATATGTCACATGTCAACTTTAAAGAAGTTGCTTCAAGTTCTGCTGCATACGCATTGAAAGATGCTTACGATGCTGCTGTACTTGTAACTATGTTTGCAGGTCTATCTGCCTCATCACCTAACCACGTGT
>Ga0209337_1000714_pt1 | contig 26801 bp, 23 predicted proteins | sample LinPmetageLP53_FD_184044 | JGI IMG/M metagenome (GOLD analysis project Ga0209337, IMG submission 184044) | Marine viral communities from the Pacific Ocean - LP-53 (SPAdes) (version 2) | ecosystem: Environmental > Aquatic > Marine > Oceanic | place: Pacific Ocean | collected 2010-02-08 | reverse complement strand
GGGTATTCGTGCGACAAAATCCCGAGATATTCAGTAAAATTGAATATTTTTTTTCTCTCAATCCAGAGAGCACAATCACAAATCCCCACAAGCAAATCCGCTTTCAATCCCCTCTCAATTTATTACCGACTTTTCACAAATTCTATACACAAATCTCACCAAAAACTTATAAAATTGATAATCCAAAACCCCCACAACCAAAAGCACAAACAAAAATGTCTCTCTCAACCATCACCAACGCCAAGAACAAAACTACCCGACCAATTTATACTGTTGAGTCGGTGCGAACTTTGGAAATTGACCAATCGGCACTGAAACCACTGACCTCTCAAATGTTGGAGATTGCCGAAGGTCTCGCACAACGGCATTCGCTGGATGGAGACATCAATTTATTCATTCAGCAATTCTGTTATTTGGCGGACATCAAATGGAAGAAATCTCACGGCACGGGTCGGGTCAAGGGCAAAGATGCTGAAGAAGTAGCAGCGTTGAAACTTGAGAAGGCAGAGTTCAAATCCCGACTTCCAGAAAACATCAACGAATATGTCTGCGATGAGTCATCGGTTGGATGGTCTCAAGTTGACGGCAAAGTCGGCACTGTATATTTTGATGGACAAGTGCGGACTACTGATGGCAAGAAACCAATTCGGTATTTCTACAAATTTGCTGACGCAGTGAAGGCAGCAGAAGATTTGAACTGCGAGGCAATCACGATGAATGAATTCGGTTATTCGTTGCGGCAGACAACTATTCCCATCCAAGTCGGTATTAAGAAAGGGTCAAAATCTACAGAGGTTTCGCATCCAGAGAGACAAATAATGTCTTGGGTGAAAGATTGTGAATACACAGTAAAACACTCACGGACTACCCCAGTGAAAGACAAGCGTATTGCGAAGAGATACGAGGCAGAAAATCAGCAGATGATTATGATGGGTATGATGAAAAAAATGAAAGCAATGGAGACGAAGTCTGTTGCTGTAGAAAAACCGACTTCGCCAGAAGTTGTAGAAAAAAAAGCAGAAAAACCAAAAAAGAAGATGAACTTTAACTTTAAGAAGAAACCAGAACCAGAACCAGAACCAGAACCAGAACCAGAACCAGAAACTGAAGAAGAAGACAGTGATGATGAAGATGAAGAATTGTCGGTTGAAGAGATTGTTGTGGAAGGCGTAAAGTATTTGTGGGATGACGAGACCAACAAGGTTTATGACCCAGATACTTCGGTAGAAGTCGGTTATAGACACAACGACCACGGGATAGTAGATGATGAGTGTGAATTCTTCACAGAATAAATAGATAGAATTATTATTATATCGGTATTATTAAAATAAAAATTATTTTTTTATTGCTAAGTCTGTATTATTACAGACATTACAACGAATACCGAGTTATAAGTCGGTATTATCTAAATAACAGACTTTATTTTTTGGACTTGGAAATAGTTTTTCAAATGGCGGACTGAAAACGAAAATCGTCTATACAAATAAATAATTTGATAAAATTGAATTAAAAACAACTCTCGTATCTATTAGTATAAAATGCCAGAAACACTCAACAACGATGATATTAGATGTGGACTATTCAGCGACTACGAAGTTAGAGTCTGGGTGAATTGTAATTATGTATTACATCTCATAGAAGAGAGATGTGAATCTGGACACAGTGAAACTGGGGATTATGATTTTCTTGACCAAGTCGGTATTTTCACCTATCTCACTAATTATGTTATGGCGGGATTCTGGAATGATTTTAACAAAGAACTCGTGAGGCAAGGAGGATTTCATATGCCTAAACAAGGTGATTGGGGTAATGAAGAGATGGAACTCAGTAAAGATTTAATCTCGGCAGTATATGATACTTGGGATACTGAGATAGAAGATTTTATTGAGAATGATACAGAAGGTTTTTGGGAACAAGCAAAAAAGGAATATGAAAAAGCAGAGAAACGAAATAATTATTAGATAGTAAAAAAAAAAGTTATATTTGAGATGGGTGGATTACCGATTTTATGGCGGTGAGTTAGTTAGTTAGTTTATATTTTTTTCTCTTTCTGTTTTCCACCTCTAAAAAATTCATCTCGTATACTCTGTCGTTTTGCTCGTGCGGCAGCAAGTGCTTCTAATTGTGCTGGTGATAAATCTTTCTTTTTTTTAGGTTTGAAGTTAGTAATAATTTTACCTTTACCAGAACCCATTGTAGACTTCTTCTTACTATCTATTACCCCCATCTCTTCAAGTATTTTTTGTCTGGCGATTTTATCAACTTCACCGCTTAAAAGTTCTTCAACTAACTCACTAAAAAAATCTTCTCCTAATACCGACTCTGTTGTAAATTTTTTAAATTGTTTTATCCAACCAGCATTTATTTTGTTGTAGGGACTCATCACATCTACTGGTGCTGATACTCTAAGTCTGTTTATAGTTTCTCCATTTGGTAAGTCATAATCTCCATTTTCATATAAATTAACAATATAATCAGCATCTTTATTACCTATTGAACCCTCTAAATTAGTTATATTAGTTTCTTCATCTTCGTATTCTGCTTCTTCATCTTCACTATATTCATCTTCACTATATTCATCGTTGTAAGATTCTTGAACATATCCATCAATTACTGCTGCCAAATTATCAAATTCTACCTCAAATGCCACTCCTTCATCTGGTTTAAGTTTGTCGTTTCTTATAATTGTTATATATCTTCGTTCCATCCTTCCATCACTATCTGGAATTTGATTTTCGTGGTATTCTGTGTTTTTTTGTTGAGACCCCGCATATCCATCCCCTCTTTCTATTGCGTCCATAACAAGAATTATATTATCATTCCACTTACCATCCTTAGTGTGAACATTAGGATTACCATAAGAAGTTTGGTTTTCTAATACCTCTTTCGGTGGTTTTATCAACAAAACTCTTTGTCTTCCTCGCATTGCTCTAATACCGACTACGGGTGTTTTCGCATTCACATAATCTACAGATTCATATGGAACTTTCTTTTTTCTTCTTCTTAAATTTAACCATTTCTTCTTTGGTTTTTTCGGTTTTTTCGGTTTTTTTGGAACAATCTTACCGTCAACCAACTTTCCTACTTCTTCGCCTGTCTCTTGGTTAAAAAGTGTATCATTAAAATCTTTATCGTATAATACTCCGCCGATGACTATTTCATCAAGCGGTTCTTCCTCTTCTTCTTCACCTCTATAACTCAAATCAACACCACCTTCGGCATAAGGATTTTGCTCTGGTGTTTCACCAGTTCTCTTACCTTTTATTTCACCAGTATCTTCGTCATATATTATGTTAGTTTTGGGGTCTATTACATACATTTCATACTTACCAGTTCTTACATTATAATATTCAAACTCTTCAACCACAATCGCATCATCATCTTCATCATCAGTATCTGGTTCATCATACACACCATCTCTTAAATCATCTATAAGGTCTCTTCTTAATCTCCTCTTTTTAAACCTAAGTTCTCTTGCTTCTCTAAATTTAGATTCTTCATATGGTATTTTTTTTTTTTTTGGTTTTGGTGGAACAATCTTACCGTCAACCAATGTTCCTACTTCATCGCCTGTCTCTTGGTCAAAAAGTCTATCAAAAAAATCTTTGTAGTATACTACCCCGCCGACGACTATTTCATCAACTTCCCCCTCCGTCGGGTCTTCCTCAATCATATACCTTCGGTCTAATTTATCTTCCTCTTTCTCCTCCCCATATCTATCTTCTTCTTCTGCTTCTTTTTCTAAAATCGGTAATTGTTCTCTAATTTTTTTATACTCTGGACTAATTTCTTCCAATTCTATTTCTGCTTCTTCATCTGTTTCATTATCCGTTTGTATTTCATATTTTGTTTCATATGTTTTTTTTTCCCAATTAACAGTTCTTGTATCTTCTTCAGTGCTCCCAGATAAAGTCCACCAAACATCTCTCCATCGGTAAGTAAAATACTCTGGATAGTAGGTATTATCCTCAGTTCTATTCAAACTCGGTATAAATTTAATAATATCACCAGTTTCTACTCTATTTCCTTGTTTTAATTCTATATCTTTGTAATTTACCAAATTGGATTTGTTAAATATAGTTGGAATATCCACAATCCTATCATCAATAGTTTCATAATCTCCACCGTTTTCTTGATATGGGTTAAAAAGTTTTTTATCCTCAATTTCAAAATCAGTTAAATCTTTACCTATGTTTGTATTTGGTGGTAATTCAACCCTTTCGTAAAACCGCCCCAGTCCTTTTTCACTTGAAAATTTACCTTCACCCTCGTATTCAAAATTAAATCTTTTGTATTCAACTGTGTAATCATTCAAGGATGCCCGAATCTTTCCAATTACCTCTCCAATTTCAAACCCGAGAGGGTCATAAAGATTGTGGTCTCTATCAATATATAATTGCTCACCAAATAGTTCTATATCTTGAACTTCAATTTCTTCTAGGTAGGGTTGCTCATTTAATGAAAAGGCATCAAAATAAATTTGTAAAACTTCTGCTCTTGTCGGTTTTAGACTCGCTAATCTTTCTTGTTCTGTAGTTTTTTCCTTTTCTTCTGCTTCTGCTGCTTCTGCCTTTTCAACACTTACCTTTTCTACTGGTTTAGGTATTGGAACTTCAGCAGCAACTTTCGGTTCTTCAATAACTTCTTGGTCTTTGGTTCTACCTTGAAATGGTTTACCGACTCTTGGTTCTCCACCATCTAATCCAACTCTTTCACCGACTTCCTTCACAATATTATCATATTCAGTTTCAGTTAATTCTACATATCTGGTTTTATCTTCATTAGGTAAGTATAACCGACCAGTATCCATATCTTTCATAAGACCTTTCAATTGTTTATCTTTCCTACCTTTTCCGTCTTTTTGGTAGAATGCTTTGAATTGTCTAAGTGCTTTTTTATTACCTCCAAATTGGTCATCTGGGATAGGTGGGTCGTGAGCAAAACCATCTTTTTTCAGTTGAGTTTTATTAACTCCCTTTTGTCTTGTTCCTTTTAGTTTAGTTCCTTTGGTAGGCATCTATATAATATACAAATAAAAAAAATACGAAAATTGTCTATTCACCAATTCACTCGCCGAGACCAGTAATTCGCTGAATTTTTATCATTGGCGGTTAATTTTCCCGCCTTATTTCTAATTCCACCACTTCTTGCTAAGTAAGATTTTTGTCTTGCTTTTGAAGCACCCAGACTTTTATCACCCATAGAAGAATCCCCGAAATGTATAAGTCTTTTACTACCATTCTTCATAACATAGACCATTCCTTTTTTCCCAGCACGAGTAGACTTCATCGGTTTATATAACGGTTTCTGCTTCGCTTGGTCAGTTTTTTTCTTAGGAGGCATATAATATGTTGAGAGATTTAAATTTAGGCAACAGCATTTTTTTTAATATGTGGTAGTGATAAACCAGAATATAAGTTAGTCTCACCACCGACTTTTTTTACTCTCTTTTTCTTTGGTTTTTTGCTGGGTGTTTTAACCTCACCCATTATTTTTTTCCTCTGTCTTGTCTATATCTGGCGGCATTTGCTTTTCGTTTATTTTCACTTTTTGCTGTCGCCATTCTTGCTGCTGGGATTTTTAATTTAATCGGTGGTTCTTTCTTTTTTTTTTTAATTACAAATTTTCGTTTAGTCGGTTTTACTTCGTCTTTACCTACACCTTTTCTACCAGTTTTACAACCGCCCTTTGGTTTACGCCCTTTAGCACCGACTAAGCATCCGCCTTTGTTCGCTGTTCCTCGTGTCTTAACTCTAACTTTTCTATCCATTTTATAATAATATAAAATATAATAAATTAAAATAAATATAATTTACGGATTCACCGAACGTTTTCTAAATCTCTTGTGGTCATTCCCATCGCACTCAAAACATCATCATCACTATCGTTAGGGTCATTATAATAATCTAATTCCATCTGGCGAGGAACTCTTTCATTTGTTTCTGGGTCATAAATATAACCATTTGAGTCGTCAATATAATACAATTTTCCATTAATAGTAATTTCTTCTACCTCCAATTCTTCGCTGGATGTATCTGCTTCTGGGTCTGCGTAGATTCCTCTGCCAACTCTTGTAAATGTTGGACTTGCTGGAGCACCACCATAATCGTATGTTCCAATTAACTTTTTACTGGGTTGAAAAACACCGCCATACATAGTTCCTACAATATTACCAGACTCGTTATTCATTACTGTATCAGTAAGGTCGTTTATAAATACTGTATCTGTAGGAGCGTCATATTGATTAGCAAAATCAATAGCAAGTTTATCTTGTTTTCTAAGTCCTTGAGCATTTCTTCTTTTTGAGGCAAGTCGTCCATCAGTTCTATCATCTTTTTCAATTTTAACTTTCTTATTAATTCTTTTACCGACTCTTCGTGTTTCACTTGCTTTTTGTTTACCGAGTTTAGCAACTTTTTTTTGAATTCTCGGCATTTTTGCTGCTACAGATGCCTTTGCGTTAATTCTTGCTCCCGCTTGTTTTTTTTTAGCAAGTTCTTTAGCACCAATTTTTTTAATTCCTTTAATAATTTGTTTTTTACCAGCAGCAACTCTTTTCTTTTCTTTTACTCTGCCTTCCATCTTACCTGCCTTTTTTTCTATTTTTTTAGCAACTTTTTTCTTTTCAGCAACTTTTGCTTTACCAAGTGCGGCAACCTTTTCTCTAATTCTGGGCATTGCTCGTTTGACTTTTGCTTTAACTCTGGACTTGATTGTTTTAACCATTGAATCATAACTCGGTGGCGGTTCTTCCAATTGAGCAGCAGTCATATCTTTAAAATTAACCATATATAATTAACTAATATTTTTTTACTCTGCCTTTAACTTTTTTTTCGGCGATTGCTTTCTTTTTTCTTGCTGGTGTAAGTTCACCCATTGTAGTCGGTGTATCTTTGGTTATTCTTTTTGTCGGTCTAAATATTTTATTCTTCTTACCATTATAAGTTTTCTTTCCATCTTGTGTTCTCCAGTCTTCTTTGTGCCACCGAGTTAATCCCGACTTCTTTGGTTTTGCTCCAGAGTAAGTTCCTCCTCTTTTTTTATAATCCTTAACTACTAAACTTGATTTGTAGGCACTGTGTTTCATTCCAGAATATTTTGCTCTGCTCTTCGCATATAACGCTTTATTAGTGGGTGTGGGCATTACCATTCTCCAAGATTTTTTTTCCCTTTTTAAACATATTTAACCATTTATCTTTATGAACTTTGAGAGCATCTGGTTTAATCGGTAAATGTAATATAATTGGTTCACATTTGTCGCAGAGTGGGTCATCGCTTCCGTGGCAACACGCAATCGCATCTGGGTTTATTTCATTTTCAATTAATTCGGGAATAGTTGGTGGTAGCGTATGCTCAGCAGCACTAAAAACCAATCCCTCTGGAATACCGACTAAATCGCATTCACACATAGTTTCAACTAATGCCGACTTCTTCATCTTACTTACTCCAATGATGTTGCTTTTTTTACAAATATCCTTGAGTTCTTGAACTTTGAGTGTAAACAAATATTCTTTCAAATTCATTATATATTAATATGAGATAGTTTTTTTTGCTTTTCCACTCGGTTTTATTTTTTTCTTTTTAACTGGTTTAGAATCTTTGGAATGTGTTTTTCCAGACATAACAGTTCCATCGGGCATTTTATGAGTTCCTTTTTTCTTTTTCTTAGGACTTACTCGTTTCATTCCTTTCTTAGTTGGTTTGGTTTCTTGACGATAATTATCTGTATGGTTATACATATGCGGCATTTTATAAAATTAAGTTAGAAAAAAAAATTATGAACAGACTTTAACCACGAAATTTTGAGGACTTGAATGATTATTCGCAATAACAACTCGGTAAAATTTGAATGCTGCTGAAATTTGACTTGTTCCTATATCTTGAAAATTTTGAGCATTCCCTGAAGCATTAAAACTTTGACCGCCATTCATAGAAAAAAATGTGGTATTATCTACTGATGCCTCAACAAAGGCATTATAAGAACCATTAGTCCCAGCAACACACGAAAAAGCAAATTTTTCCACTTCTCTTGGTTTAGTGAATGATGAAGATGTCCCAGTTGAACCAGCACTTACTGAGGCACTTAAAATTGTTGATACAGTCATTGCCCCTTGAGGTGCTTGAACTGCGGTTTCTATATCTCCTAATTTTTGGTCAATCGCAGTAAGTAATACTTCATTAGCGGCGTGGTCGGTATTCGCTGCTGTGAGTAGAACTTCAATTGCTGCGGCATCTGTAGCAATTGCTGCTACTGAATTTTTAATAGCATTAGTATCTTCGTCAATTGCTGTTAAAAGAACTTCATTAGCGGCGTGGTCGGTATTCGCTGCTGTGAGTAGAACTTCAATCGCCGCTAAGTCTGTAGCACAAGCAGCGGTGCTTGTTGCTATATTATTTGTATCAGCATCAATAGTTGTAAGTAATGCTTCATTAGCAGCGTGGTCTACATTTGCGGCAGTAAGTAAGATTTCAATTGCTGCTTGGTCTGTTTCTATTGCGGTAAGTGTGGTTTCCAATGTATCTAATTTTCCTTCAACATTATCTATATGTCCAATTATATCATCTTGTTTTGCTTCAGTTGAACCACCACTTGCGGCAGAAGCAGCAACACGAAGTTTTCCATCATCATCAATTGATAATGGCGTGTAATCACCATCAGCAGCAAAGTCTGCTTGAGAACTTTGTCTAACACCTAATAACATAACCCCTTTTTGTCCCGAACTATGTGCGGCATCTTCAGCAAGAGCAATATCATCTAATGCTTGGACTGATGTTTCAATATTTCCCAGATGTGCCTCGGCATTTGTTAAAAGAACTTCATTAGCAGCGTGGTCGGTATTCGCCGCCGTGAGTAGAACTTCAATTGCTGCTAAGTCTGTAGCACAAGCAGCGGTGCTTGTTGCTATATTACTTGTATCTGCGTCAATAGTTGTAAGTAATGCTTCATTAGCAGCGTGGTCGGTATTTGCTGATGTGAGTAGAACTTCAATCGCCGCCAAGTCTGTAGCACAAGCAGCGGTGCTTGTTTTAATAGCATCAGTATCAGCATCAATAGTTCCAAGTAAAGTTTCGTTTGCTGCGTGTTTTCCATTTGCGGCAGTAAGTAATACTTCATTTGCGGCAATATCAGTTTCAATTGCGGTAAGTGTGGTTTCAAGTGTATCCAATTTGGTATTAGTAGAAGTCTGTAATACTTCTAATGCTGCCAAGTCTGTAGCACAAGCAGCAGTGCTAGTTGCTATATTACTTGTATCTGCGTCAATTGCTGTTAAAAGAACTTCATTAGCAGCGTGGTCGGTATTCGCTGATGTGAGTAATACTTCAATCGCCGCCAAGTCTGTAGCACAAGCAGCGGTGCTTGTTTTAATAGCATCAGTATCAGCATCAATAGTTCCAAGTAAAGTTTCGTTTGCTGCGTGTTTTACATTTGCTGCGGTAAGTAATACTTCATTTGCCGCAATATCAGTTTCAATTGCGGTAAGTGTGGTTTCAAGTGTATCCAATTTGCTATTAGTAGAAGTCTGTAATGTTTCTAATCCATCTACATATCCCGTTATTGCTGTGAGAGAAGAATTTGTTGCGGTTTGAAGAACTTCCAATGCTGCTTGGTCAGTTTCAATTGCGGTAAGTGTGGTTTCAAGTGTATCCAGTTTGGAATTAGTAGAAGTCTGTAATACTTCTAATGCGGCAACATCAACATTGATTGCTGCTGCTGTAATTTCTATTTCATTTACACTACATTCTAATCTACCAGAAGCATCTAATTTTAATCGTTTGAGACCATCACCAGCGGCGTTTTCAGCGAGTAAGACTTGACCTTGAATATTAGACATTTTATATATTAATCAAAGATTATTTTTTAGATATTTTTTCAATACTCGTTGGAGGACACTTACATATGTGTCCACCAGTTTTAGGACATCTCTTCTTTGGAGTTTTTGTATCTTCTTCTGTGTTGGGGGTAGGTTGTTCAATAGGAACATCAATTCTTAAAATTACCGAACTATTTTCATTTAACTCTGGATTCGTTAAGTCGGGATTTAATACCTTAACACGGATATTATTGATTTGAGTATCTTGATTGAGAACTTGAACAATATCACTATCTGCTAATGGGATAAAATCTTGGGATGATAAACTGGTTTTAGCAACAACACCGAGTAATCCTAATGGGTCGCCTTTACTAACAATATCTTTATATGTTGGAACTAAATCACTTGTAATTAGGTAATAACCAAATTTACTCAAAGTCGGTAATCCTTCAGCATTCATTGGTGTCGGTTTTGCTACTACATTAACCATAGTGGTCATAGTATGTGTTGACCCAGAGTAAGATAGTTGATTACTGCCTTTTGGAGGCATTTGACTTGCTTGTGAACTATCTGGATACATTCTTTGTAATTCAGTTCGTGGTTTATTAAAATCAAAATTATTATACACTTGTGGAGCAGAAACTGGGTCTTTATTTTGAGCGTAAATAGTTTCAATTTCATAATCACTTGGATTATTCAATGATGAAATAGTCGGGAGTGTTGAAGCATCTAACACTGTGTCGGTAGTAATGCCTCTTAATTTAAATGTGTTAGGTTGGCAATATTGAATTATATTTTCAAAGTAATCTTCTTCGTTAAATTGTTTATATGAAAAACCGAGTTTTCCCCATAATGTTTTTGTTTTCCAGATTTTTTCTGCTTGTTTTCTACTTGTAAAAAATTCTCTATAACTTGCGTGTTGTGAATATACTGGGTCATCCACCACACTTGGTCTATCTCCATATTTAATCCCCGTCTGTTGAGCAAAATTATAAACTATCGCACCACCAATTCTACTCTTAGGTCGTTGGAAACTTGAAATCATTTGTTTCTGTTCTGTTGTAGTTCCCGACATTTGACTTGTAATTTTAAAACAAATCCTATCGTCAGTATTCCCAGTTTTAAATACTTGTTTATTTTCATTCCACGAAAGCGGGAATTTAACTCTTACTGAGTAAAATCCCAATGGGTCATCTGGATTAGCATAACCTTTTGCCCCAGCACTTTCACTTGTTCTTAAACTCGCTGGAACTATTTCAATAATTTCAACAAAATTACTTCCGTCTGCGTTCGGTAATTTGTCGCTACTATTTCCGTGTGGGGCAGCGTCAACTGGTTCTATCTTAGCACCGAGAGTCATAAAACTCATAGTGGATGCTTGTCCTTCGCCTTCTTGGTCGCCGAATCCTATAGAATCTATTATGTTAGTATCTGGGACACATCTACCTCTTAATACATCTTGAGAATTAGCACCAGTATTTAAATTACTTCTGTTGTCGCTTCCCCAGATTTTCTGGAATTCAGTGTAAGGTTGAGCATCGCATATTTCAGCACACCGCTTCAATCCAACACCGACTTCTCCAGCATTAGGAATTTTTTGACCTATTATATCGTGAGACGGTATTCTCCAACTGGCGTGTAAGTTGTTAATAGAAAAAGATGAATTATCAGTATTAAATTGGATATTTGCTTCTGGTGCTCCCACAGTTATATTATTAATAATATAATCACTAATTGCTTTACAAGATGTGGAAGAATCCTCTGCTGAAAAACCGACACAATCTGCGGGTGTTAAAACTTCGCTTAATTGAGTTCCATTAACACCATATGCTTTTGTAAGAGTTTTCAAAGTAAGTCCATCTTTTTTACAGTTTTGAAAATCATTATTCATTAAATAACCGATAAATCCAGTTCCAGCAACTTTAGTTGTGAAATTAACTCGGTTTTTATCATTGAGTGCTTGAGTGTTGACTCTATTTATAGCATAATCATATGCTGGGATAAATGTGTGGTCTGGTATAGTATTTCCTAATACAGCATTTTCGTCGGGATTAATTTCGCTTAAATGAACTGAGTCTGGTGAATCTCGGTAAGCAATTGGTTTTATCTTAGTTGTAAAACCTTGAGTTCCTTGATTAATCATACCGTCATAATCACCGCTAATCAATCCACTATCATATGGTTTTGTTGGAACTTTGGAATCCGCCGCTGCTAATCCCGACAACTGATTATTAATAAGTGAGATTAACTGTTGAATTCCATAAATACCCTTTGGAACTTTTATTTGAGCAGACAAAGGTCTTGGACTACAATAGTAGTTAGTATCATCATTTAAAAATATATCAACATTAGTCTTAACTCTATCTGCTGCTGCTGTATTACCATTTGAAGCAAAATCTATGAGTTGACCAGCAGCATTCTCTACAAAAAATCCAGTGCCGTCTGCCTCTACCGACTGAACCTTACATCCCATCGGTATTATCGTATTACCGACTCTATCATAAACTCTATCACCTACTCGTGGAACTCTACCGTCTTTCTGTGGTATTGCCTTATAACCAGATTGTAGCAAATCAACTCTGCCCTTTTGAAATAAATTACTTGTTTCACTCGCTGTTCCCTTACCAGAATTTTCTGCTACACCAGAAATTGCTGCTCCGCTTCCGTCGCCCCACGCATTATAGACTGGAACTGTGTATGCTTGAATGGAATTGCCTCCAGCAGTGCTCCAACCTTGAGAAAAAGTTCCGTGTCCAAAAGTCGCTGAGGATACGTCCGTATCTAAAGTAGCAATTTCTAAATGAGAATCACTCCCATATAACTTAGTAAAATTCGTAGCAACTGGTGTAGAAGTCCCGAAATGAACTCTGTTAGTAGCAATACCTCTTAATTTCCCACTCGCTAAAACTAAATTAATCATAGAATCCCGAGTTGCTATAAAAGTATTCAATCCAGATGCTGGGGTAAGTGTTAAAGTTCCAACAAGAGAATTGGGTGGGGTAATATATACATTTATTGGAAACTCGGTATTAGTATCTGGGTCTGGTGGGTCGCTTAAAATCAGTGGTGTTCCACTTCCACCGAATTTTTGTGCGTCAATATGATACACAGTTCCATCGGTTAAAATTCCAGAATCATTCATATCCCACAAACCATATCTGCCTTTGCCTCGTCCAGAAGTAGCACCACTCGCCGCATTATTAAGTAAATTTAAATAACCCCATTCTTGTTCATTAAGGTTGTGTCGTTCACCACGCTTAGTTAATACTGGGTCTTGTAGAACTGGAACTGCTTGTTCCATTTCACTAATGTAAGTATAATAATATATGGTCTCGGTAATATCTTCTTCAAATTCTATACTCTGTCCAGTAATTCCCTTTTGATTGAGAAATGCTTGATGAATAGAAATCTCACTTCCCATTGGTGCTACTATAGTATCGTTTAGATTGTAATCCCATATGTTAGTCTGGTCGCTCTCGCTGTCTTGAGCAGAAAATCGGTTAATGTCTATATAATAAGATTTAGTTGGGGCACTCATATATAATATGAATAGATAAAATAAAAATAATAAGAACAATAAATTAACTTGAGACCATAACTGAAGTTCCTTTAGGAAGTTTCTTTACAACTACCACTCGGGAATGTGTTATATAATAATCAACATCCATTTCACCTCTGTAATCTGGAGACTTACCTTTAGCATTTTCAGTTGCGTCTGTTCCGTTTCCAGAACCATTAATTCTTGGTTTTCGTTTGTATTTCCAGATGAGCGGACTTCCCGACATAATAGTAGTTCCGCCACCGACAATCTGTGGATTACCATTAGATAAGTCAGCACCGAGAGGTTTGTATTGAGCAACTAAACCATCTTCCATAGGTGCGAGTCGTTGTCGTTCAGCGTTAGGGTCATTAAAATACATCGGTCGTGGTAAGATTAAATCTTCGCCCATAACCATAGACATTTGATTATACTGACTTGCGTTGTTAAAGATAAAGTTTGGATATAAATCTAATCCATTAACTTCAAGATTATATTCTTCTTCATCCACGCCGTGAATTGCTTGGTGCTGTAAGATTTTTCTTGCTAAACCCATAGAGTTTGGATTAGTGAAAGTCATATTCTCAGTTGTTGCTGCTTCGCAATTACCAGAAAGAGTAAGTGTTCGTCCAGCAACATCAACAGAAACCACATATTTCGGTGTTCCAGCAGTTGAGATAGAAGCAGAGACTGCTAAAGCACCGACTGAAATATTTTCACAATTTATGTTGGTAATTGTTGGAGCACTTGCTGAAGCAGAAGTAGCAGCACGAGTAATAGTTGAACCTTCACGCTTTTTGTAATCTACAAATCGTTTCGCCATAACTACATTGTGAACTTCCTTACCAGTTTGACCTAACCTATGCTCTACCTCTTGAATTTCTTTAGAATTACCGACTGCTGATAGTTTTTTCTTAACAACGGCAATCTCTGGAAATTCAAATCTATATCCGCCTTGTTTAGTAGTTTGTTCTAAAAAGTTATTAATGACCGAAGAAGGTGGAAGCATATAGTCAACTACTAACTGAACTTCATTAAAACCGACATCGGTAGTAAGAGCAGAAAATGGTGAGAAACTATCAGCAGCAGCGGAAGGTTTGTATGGAACAGCAACACCAGCGACTGTTTGTGGGACATTAGTAAGGTTGTAGGCATATTTATCACTAAAGTTCATTTCAAATTCTAACTGAATATTGTAATCAGTAAATAAGAAGAGTGGTAAAGACCGACCTTTAAGGCAAGGGAAAATCATTGAGAGTGGAATACCGAATTTTTCATTAAGAGAAACAGTTGAGTTTACAGCAAGAGAATTCACAGCAGCACCAGTTCCATCGGCGGCAGTTCCAAAATTAACACCAGAGTTTGAATCACTATAAACAATTTGACCACGACCAGTTGCGTCAGTTCCAGAACCTCGTCCAACAGCGGCAGCAGCAAGAACTTCAAGTTCTAATGAATTACCGAGATAATGACCTAAAACATTTCGTCGCTGTAATACCGACTTATTGAGATTTAACATAGCAGCAATTCTATCTACATCTTGAGCATTCTGGACTTCATAATCACCGATTCTTAAGTGAGCATTCTTAATACAACCGAGAGCACCCGACCAGAGATTTACACGGAATTTATCGTTGTTTCCACCAGAGAGATTTTTTAATTTAAAAGTCAACATAGAAGTTCCCTCAAGAAAACCGACATTTCTAATAGTGAATTTAAACACTTTAGATGTATCAGTTGTAGCGTTGTTAGTTTCAACTGTTTCGGTTCTAATCTCGCTCTGTTGAGGCACTTCTTTCAATCCATAATCAAGTAATTCAGCAATAGACATTTTATATATTATTAATATATTTTATTTTTTCAATTTCTTTTTTTCTTGAAATACTTTTGGATTCTTTGGTTTCTTCTTTTTATAAGGCAATGCTTTCTGTTTTTTAACTATATCAAATTCTTTCTTTGGTGGTGGTTTTTGAGGAGCGTCTTTTTGGACTTTCCCATCAAATATCTTCTGTGAATTGTGTTTTTTATTTTTATAAGTTATGTCGGGATAAATTGAATTCCACGCTTTCAGTTCTATAGGGTCAAATCTCTTAATCTTCATTTGTTCGGCAAGAGTGTTGGGTTTTCGTGGTGGTCGTTGGCAAATATGTTTGGTTGAATTTAGATTGTTCATTACTATCTACCTACATAAATGTTTTTGCTTTACTTTTTTTTAAAAAGTATTACATAGGTTTTTCTATCGTGAAATTGATTACACTCCCACTAAGTCCCTCACTAATTTCATTAGTTTCAATATCCCGAATTTCTACATCAAGTGAATTGAGAACTTGTCGGTTATTATCTAAATCAAGTTTCTTAAGTATGGACGGTTGGAAAGTCCCGACTTGTATATCACCACTACCATTATTAATTATTTTGGAATCTGCGTAAGGTGTTGGAACATCGTGTATAATAGGTTGGGAATAACCCGCCGACTGAACATTATTACCAGAACTCATTGCTTTACTCTGTATATTCTTGTATGCTGATATTGATAAATTTTTGAGGAAGATTGAGTAAGACTCGTCTGTATGTTGGTCAGCATCAGTCTTTGATATTTTTTGGACTTCACCTTCTGGAGCGTTGGGATTGTATGGTTCACTTGTTAAAACACCAACATATTTTGCTAATTCGGCAGAAAATTTCAATTGATAATTTTGAACTAAAGTAATAGGTGAAGCATTAGTCGCTGTTCCAAGTGGGGAATTAGCACCGATTTTCTCAAATCCAATCATCTCAATATCCTCAAATCCTTCACCGTTTTTTTGAGCAGACATTAATACATTGAATGGAATTTGTGAGTTTGCCTTCTGTGCTTTTTGAGCATCAGTCCCAGCAGTAAAGTCGGTTAATCCATCTTGTTTGAAAAAGTTATAAGTTAACCAATTGGTAGCATTCTTACTATCATATATAATATTAGAACTACTCACACTTTGTGAGGAACTAAGATTAAATATACGGAATCCTAATTTATCAGTTTTTTTAGCAGCAAATCCTTCTGCCCAGTAAGTCTGGATTGCTAATTTAATTTGAATCTCGGTTATTGCTATTCCATTTGTTAAAGACTGTATAGGACAAGTCCATAATAGTTCCATTCTGTTTAATTCTTTTGCTGGATGAGTTGGTGTTCCACCAGAAGTTTCAAAGTTAATTCCTCGCCATACATTTAATTTTGGAGAAGCACCACCAGTAAGTTCTACACCCATAAATGCTTGGGGAACTGCTGTTATAAGACTTGCCGCTCCAGCGGAATTCTGGATTGCGTCGGTAGTGTTTGGTTGATAAAGAATAGGATTCAGTAATGTTCTTGTTGAAACTGAAGTCTGTGTCCCACCCGTGCCTTGAGTAAATTTATTATGTGAACCAGCATCAGCATATTCAGTCCAATCACTACCACCAGACTTAACAGCATCTGCGATGTCCATAGAACTAAGTCCTAAGAAAATATTACCTTGTTGTCCACCAGCAGTTTTATTTGCTTTGAATGTAATTAGATTGTGTGGTGCTGGACTATCCAATTTACCGATATATGAGAAATCGTATGCTTGTTTAGATAATCCATAACAATCATAATAAATACCAGCACCAAAATCAGCAGAAGTTTTAACAGCAACTTCTCCATCACCACCAGCACCGATTCCTATGTTATGTTCTGCGGATAATCCAATCCATTTAGTAGCAGACTGATTTGAAAGATTATAATCTTTATACCAACCTATAGCAATTTTGGAAGTGTCTTCTCTTTCATAGACTGGATTGTAAAGGAACATTTGTTTAGGCACACCTCCTACGGCACGGATTCCATAATCAGCATCAACATCTTCAACACCACCAAGTCTTTCATTAATAACTAGTTCTAATTGGTCTGGTGTGTATCCAGTTTGTCCAGTAATTGGATTTATACTTGGGATAGTAATACTGTTGAGAGTCATTACCGAGTTTGATATAGATGTGTCTGCTGGTATAACAGTCGGTAATACATCACCTAACAAAACTTCTATAGTTTGGTCGCTTGTAAAATATACTGAAGAATTTCTTTTGAACTTTGCGAAGTTCAAATATACCTTTGAATTAGGTTCAATAACTAATGGTTCTCTAAATCTAACTGAATAGGTGTGTCCATTTCCAACTGGCGATACTAAGTTGATTGAAGTCATTTATATAAATAACCAAGAAATTAAAAATAATATAATAAATCTTCCCAACCTTCCGCTGGGTCATCTGTGTAGACATATTTTCTTTTAGTCTTGATGGGGTCAATTCTTATCCAACCATCACAAAATTTTTTTTTTCGGGACTTGACTTTTATCCGTTTACCTTGCTCGGCAAGTTGTAGTTTTATTAAGAGTTTCTTTGCTGGGTCTCGTCGCATAGGTCTTTTCGTAATGTAATACCTGCGACCATAAATTTCTCCTAATCTTGAACCATCTTTTTTACCGATTTTGTATCCGTTGTTGATTTTATAAATCTTTAAGTCCATAATATTAATATATTTTATTTTTCAACTGACTTAACTAATTGACTATGAATATCTGGTTCTAAACTACAATTAGATTTACAACATATAGTCATCTTACAAACTATTCTCTTTAACAACTTCCCCAACATAAAATATAACAAACTTTTTAAAAAAAAGTTTAGACAAAAATTAACTTTACATTGTTTTCACTAAAGTCTGTAAATTGAGTGCGGCATTGTATTTGACGAAAGTCTGGACTAACTCACTCTTGTTTCGCCTATCAACTGGAAGCAACAGAGAACCAGCATTGACTCCAGAATGAACTGTATTAGAGTAATCCCGATTAATGTAATTGAGAGAATTACCGACACCATAAGTGTAATCAACACCAAGTCCTAATAACTCTGGATATAACTGATTACCGACTCCGTCTGTAGTTGCTACGGCAGTTCCTTCAACAGCAGCATTACCAGCACTGTAAATACCATTAGTTCTATCTCTGTAATCAAATTCTAAATTGTTGGCAGTTCGTCGCATATTAGCAGAACTTCGTTTTGCTTCCATACCACCGAGTAATGCTCTTTCAAAATGTTTTCTAATTTCAATATCACCCATAATGTTTTCACGCTTAAGGTATTGTGAAGGATTGATTGAACCTTCACCAGATTCAACCAAAGATTCATAATTAGGTTGGACTTTGAGTGGGTATGTGAATGGGAATCGTAGATTATCTTTTTTGTGTTCTATTTGTTTTAAACCGACTGGAAGACGGAAGTTAGGTTGCTGGTAGTTGAGATTGTTGGTTTGGTCTTTATCCAGATATAAATTACACATTGCTTTTACCGAGTTAAGTTGTGGAGTGTAAGAAATATTATCTTGGTCAGCGTGAATATCATTCAGTAAGTTAAGTTGGGAATTGAGTGGAATCTGTGATTGGTATGACTTAAGTTCTTGAGGTGTTGGGACAATATATCGTCCCTCTAACTTAAGATTTCTTAAACAATACATAGAGTTAGATAAGTCCATAGTTGTCGCACCACCACCAGTTGATGCTTTATCTCTAAATCTCTGGAATAACACTGAAGAATCTGGTGCTAAGTGGAGAGTGAGCATAAGACCATTAGTATATGCTTGACCTAAATGAATGTTTCCAGACTGAAATAAATCAATATCTAATTTAAGTGAGAATGGAACACCGAGTTCTCGGTTGTTGTTTGTTTTCAAATCTTGGGCAGTTTTGTCTGCTATAATTTGGATTCGCCGATTGACTTCGTTGGCGTGATTACCTTGTGATAGTGTTCGGTTTGCGGCATTACCCCACAAGTAATCTTCGTCGTTGTTAGTGTATGCTTGTCTAAGTGAGGAGTATGCTGGATAGTTATGAATGTTAATTAACTCGGTATTTGTTTTTTTTGTTTGAATAACCACTTTATCTATAACATTGTGAACTCCGCCGTGATTCGGGATATTACAAGCAGTTTCCTTAGATATAGAAGCACCATTATCATTTTCTAAATTAGCGTAAGTCGGGTTTCTAAATCCTTCGTCTGTATCTTGCTGTTTAACTATGAACTGACCAGATAGAACCAGTGTCCGTGTTTCCAGTAATTTTTCAACTGCTGGAAGACTGAACTTGATTATTGGGTTAGACTCTTTGAATGAGAAACCACCAGCAACACCATTAGTTCCCGAACTTTGGAGAGGATTATCGTTGAGTGGCGAAATACTAAAATAATTCTTTTCAATCGGCATTTTATATATTAATAAAATATTTTAATTATAAAAAAATTCCATTTACAAAATAAGTTGGAGATTATCTTTGTTAATCATAATTGTTTTAACTGAGAAAACAAAGTTAATTATTCTCACATTACCGCAAGTCTGCCCATCTACAGCAGTATCTCGGGAATTACTAAATTGAAGACGAATCTGTGGTTCAGCGTCTTTAAGATTGTAGACAAATTGTTCGCCTCGTGCGAGTTCTCTGGCGTGTAAGTAAGTATTAGTGTAATCACAGATATTACCCTTTCGGCATTCACCAAGTCTTTTAACATCTTTACCTATAGATTTAAATGCTTTCACAAGTTCATTCATATTAACGACTTTATCGCCTTTTGCTGTAGGGTCATATGCTTTGAGAGGGTAAAGTTTGTTGTTGATGAAATACTGAACCGAGTTTAAGAAAGTTCGGTGTGGTGGTTGACCATTGTAATAATTCTGTCCATATTTTTCATTTTCACTTGCTACAGAGATGTAGTGTGTGAAGATACTTTTAGCAGCAGAAGCAACTGAAGTAATGTCGCTTTGATGACTAAGTGAAGTCTGTGGAAGATTATCCAAGAAACAATCCCAAGATATGTAGTCAAATTGGGATTCCTTAATCATACCTTTCATCATACCTTGAGGTGGGATTACTTGTAATACCTTAAGTTCAACATTTTTGAGTTTATAAGTGGATTGTGTTGAATCATTAGCAAAGCAAATCTTACAACCAGTAGACGCTGCGAGATTAGCAGTCGGGACTATAACGATTCGGGCAGTCGGTGTTCCGTCGGTTTGTGAAAATTCTCGGTGGACGTGGTCTACAGTAAATGCTTGTTCAGTTTGGGTCGCCCCACCCGTTCCTTGTAAAATCATATTAGCACCCTTAACAATACCTAAGTCTGCTGGGTCGGCAATGTTAGTTCCAGTAATAACAATAGTTTTCAAGGTTTTAGCACCACGACCAGCATTAGCAGCAGCAGTAGCAATATCGTCAACAGCAATACCATTAGCAATAGAGTCTGCCTTGACCATTACTTTTGCTCCATTTGAATCAAGAGCACCATTAGCAACATAAGCACGAGTCATAACTTTTTTATCTTCGGCAAAAGTAATTTCAATACGAAGACCACCAAATAATAGGATAGGAGTTAATTTCTCACTTACGCCGAAATGAGAAAAGATTCCCGACTTAAGTGGAATACAGAATTTACGAGCAGAGAATTTTTTAGCACACATTTCAGTATCAACATCTAATTCTTGATTAGCACCACTTACTACACCACTACCAGAAGATATTTGACTAAATAACTCACTTCCTAAGTCTAAAGTTCCTCGTGGGTCTCCAGCATATCCACGCTCTGTAAGCACATTTGCTTTGGTTCCCGCTGTTTGGGCACAAGTGTAGGCACGGCATTCTGGGTCAGTTCCGTTCTTAAGTTGGGAATGAGCATTATCTTCTTCCATATATTGGTTTTCAATACCACACCACAAATTGTAGTTAGTAAGTGATTCTAAGAGTTGACCATTAGCAAGAGAGAAAATATCCATTCTCTGGATTATTGAGGAAGCACCAGAAGTTGCTGGAAATAAATTAACTCGGGAATTAGGACAAGTGTTGAGCATATCAAATGAAAGGTATGAATCTTTACCCTTAACAAAACCAATATCTGGGTGAACGGTAAAAATCGCTTTTTGTTCACTTGTGAATTCAGTTCCATTATCGGCAACGAGGGCAATAAATTTTGAGTTTTCGGCAACAGACATTTTATATATTATTAATATATTTTATTTTTCCAAATTAAAATATCTTAAATTATTATAATGTCGTTGAAAGAAATAGTTGAACCAATCTACACTCAAATTGAAGACCGTTCTGCGAGAGTAAGTAATACCGTTATAAGAGCAATAGATGATACTGCTGTTGCTGGGACTTTTACATTAGGTAGTAGTGGTAATCTCAATGTATTTAAAATCAGTGATGGGTCTGGTGCGAATACCGCCTTAGATGTTAAGTCTACATCTGCTCTTGATGTGAGAGATACTGGAACTGGTGCTCGGCAAGTCAAGGTTGAAGGATTGGTAAGTGATACAAGTGATTCAAATAAAAGAAAACCCCAGACTTGCGTCTTTAATATGAATGGAACTACCATAGTTAATACTGGGTCGGGAATTGCTTCTGGAACTAATTTGTTCTGTGCTGTAAATAAAATCACAGTATTCAGTTCTGGAAATACATTTACTAATCAAGGTGATATATCGGTAAAACAAACATCCACATCCACAGTTTACAATATTCTACAAGCAAAACACTTCAGCAGTAAGTCAATGTTTTATGCGACTGCTCACAATGAACAACTCTTAATTAAGGATATTCACATATCCAGTTCTCTTGCTACTGCTTGTTCTATAGAGTTGTTTGAACAAGATTTGGAATCTGGTCATAAAGAAATGATAGGTAAGTTATTTGTCGGTAGTAATCATAGTGATATTAACCACCCATTAAATTATAAAATCGGTAAAACCAAAGTATTCTTTGCTGAAATAACCAATCTTGAGGCAATCATCGGCACTAACCACATTGCCGCAAATGTATCGGCAATATCAATTTAAAGAAAAATATATTCTAAATTATATATGAGGAGATATACTGAATGGTTAAAAGAGAAATTGATGTGTGATATTTGTAAAAGAGAAATCAGTAGAGGTCATATTCATAACCATTTAAAATCAAAGATTCATATTAAGAACTGCGAAGAATTAGCAGAAAAAGAAAAGAAAAAAATATGCCAACCAGTGGTTATATCTTGGGATTAAAAGTTGGCGTTCTTTTCTCGTTTTTATTTTATTTTATTATTATATATGGATAATAATGAATTGTTAGATGTCGGTTATATTTACCAAATTACTTCACCAGATGATGATAAGATTTACTATGGTTCAACTAAGAATTGGATACAAAGAAGAAGACAACATAACTCAATAATTAATACTTGTATGACTATGTATATGCTTGGAAAAAAAGAACTCCTAGTCCTAGAAACTTGTTATGGAATTACAAGAGGTGATTTGAAAAAAAGAGAAAGAGAATGGATTGAGAAACACGATGAAACTATGTCTGGACTTTGGTTGTTAAACAAACAAATACCGACTCAAAGTGCCGCTGAATATCATAAAAAAAGATATGCTAAAAAATCTAATTTATATGCTGCTCAACAGAAGGTTTACTACTATAAAAATCACGAGAAAGAATTAAAGAGAAACAAAAAATATCTGGCGAGTAGGAAGGGGGATACTTGGTTTTGTGCTGATTGTAATAAGTTATATTCTTGGACTACTAAAAAATCTCATATCAAATCTAAAAAACATTTACAAGCGTTGGAAACCAGTTCCCTAGACAGTGTATCCACCGCCGCCGCTACTAAGTGTGTTCCCCTTGAAAACGGATGTATCCAGACCACCACCGAATGTTCCGCTGGTCATACTTGCTGATGCTGCCTTTGCTTGTTCACCCTTTTTATCTAATCCGTGTATTAAACCACCTATCAAACTACCAATACCGACTATTTCACCTATAACTGGAATGCCGTCTAAAGCAGCATCCATACCACCCATTACTTTAGATGCTACATTACTTACTACACTACTCGCCGCATCTTCATCACCACCGACTGTGCTCTCAACTACCGACTTACCAGCACCCTCACCAGCAGCAGTTGGATTTGGTGTTGGTTGAAGTCCAACTAGAGCAGATTGTTCTGTAGCAGTTCCAGAGATAGGTGCTGCTGGAGCACCAGCAGAACCCCCAGTTTGTCCCGCTGCTTGACCAGTTTCTCTTGCGGCGTTAATAGCATCACCCATATTAACTGATGTTGTAGAAGTCTGTTGTCCAGCGATTACCGACCTACCAGCAGCAACTGATATTCTACCACCCGCTGCTTGGGCAGTGGCGGCAAGTTGGGATGCTGTTCCCCCACCCACAACAGCAGCAGCGGCGGCGGGAGCAGCAGAGGCAGCAACTGAGGAAGCAAGTCCACCAGCGGCACTTGCCGATGTTATACCTTGTGTAAATGTAGCGGCAGCACTACCGATATTACTTACTGCGGTTTGAGCAGCAGCGGCAACATCTCCACCAGTAGTTTCTGCTGTAGTAGTGGCGGCATCAGTTGCGGCGGATTGTTGACTTTGAAGAGTTCTGTATACTTTTCTACCGTGTTTCCAAACAGTTCCAGCAGCAGTAAGTGCCCCACCCCAACCTTCCGCTTGTTGGGATATGGCGTTAAATTTATCTTCAATTGTATTTGCTAATTTATTTCCGTATTCTTGTTTAACATCGTTTTCGTGGTTAATTCCTTCTTGGAGATTACTCATATATCCTTGTAGTTGATTGAAATACGCCATTTATATATTTATATTATATTTTATTTCTCGTCGTCGGTATTTTCTTCATCTAATTCTAAATCGGTTTCTTCTTCCTTTTTTGGTAAGTCGGTTTTCTTTTTAGTCATATCCCATAATGGTTTTTCTTCAAAATTTCTTCGTGCTGTTAAATCTTGAATGTTGAGGAAACAAAAGTCAAATGGTTCTTGTTTGGATTGATTATATATGTTGATAAATTCTTTCTCACTTCCACCGAATACCGACAATTCTTGACTCATTTTTTTTAATTCTATCTCGGGACTATTGCCCATTAGAAAATAAGCAGAGGCATTAATTCTTTGAATAGCATTGAGATATTTAAAATACTGAGATATAATACAAATACTCAATTTACCTTCTTGCTCTTCATTTCCAATATGTCGGTATTTGGTAGTAAGTCCCGTCAATGCGTCAATAGAACTTCCCGCTCTCTTCACATTCACATTACCGATAATATCTTCTAATACTAACAAATACTTACTATTACTGTCGTCATCTTGAACCATTTGGATTATCTCTTCCATTAGAGCATCGTTGTAATCTGTAAAGACAAAGTCAAATTGTTCCAAGATAGGTTTCATAATCTTATCATTGTATGCGGTGTTGGATATTAAAATCTTAACATCAAATAGTTCTTTGTATGGGAAGTTTGGATTAAAAAATAGATTTGCCATAAACAGACTTTTACCAGATTTTACAGCACCAATCACATATGCTAAAAATGGATGGTTAGGTAATATATCAAAATCAACTTCACCGACTTCATCTTTATCTAATTTTTTCAAGGGTAGAATTTCATAATTCTTTGGGTCGTATTTATTCTTCTGCGAATCCAGTTTCTTTTGGGACATACTTATATGTATCATAGATTTTATTTAACTTGATTTTTAACTTTTCATCGTCAAATATCTCCTCATCTTCTATAGTATCTAAATGTTGACTTAGTTCATCAAAATCCTCAATAGTTTCACATTTTTCCAATGTAGATTCTCGCATTAACTCCCACGATTCTTTTCTGTGAGTTTCCCATTCTTTTCTTTTTTTTTTAGCAAGTAAAGTTTCCCGAATTTTAGATTCTTTTGTTGATTTTTTTAAGTCGGTTTTCTTTTGTTTTGCTGACTTAGTCTGTTGTATTCCTTTTTCAATAAATTCTGCGTCCTCTTTCATTTTTTTTAATTCTTTCTGTCTCTTGTTTTCTTGAACTCTTTTTCTGCCTTTTTCCAATGCTGCGAGTTGTGCCTCACTTAACTTCTTTTTTCTTCGTTCTCGTTTTAACTCTGTTTCTGGGATAGGTTCTTGTTCTGGCGGCGGACTTGGTGGTGGTGTGTCGTCTTCTTGTTTCCACTCTACCTCACCATCAGCACTCTCAATAACTTTGGGGACAATTTTAAATCTAACCATATATAATAAAAAAATATATTATTAATCTAAGATAAACTATGTATTATTTAGGATACAGTAAACTCGGGACTGCTTTTTTATCAGTATTCAAACTCCAACTCGTCGTCGCTTCCGCCTTGCTCAAGTTGTTCCTTAATTATTTCGTCGGTTGTTTTTAATCGCCAATATCTTAAGACATTCTTATAACTAACTACATCACCATTTGGTTTCTTAAAACTTAATACATCCTTAAAAAATATTCGTGTAGATGTAGAAGTCTTAAGATGTTCTACTACATTCTTCTCGCTGTATTGTTTGTTTTGTTCGTGTTTGGATAATGTTCTGTAGAAATCACTATCCTTAAAAAACGACCAGAATTCCTTAAATTTAACATAGTTGTTTTTATTAGACATATCCTTCGTATAGTGTTGTTTTAACACCATAAATATATTATCATTGTCTTCTATATAATTTTTAGTCCGTTCAGTAATTTTATTAGAGACATATAACCGACTACACACATTATATCCAGCATTATCTGTTTCCCATTTCTTCGCATACCGAATTAGATATATAAATAGAGCATACTTAAATTCATTTTGGAACTCAATAGTCTTGTAATATGGATTTGCCTTGAAGATATGGTTAAGTTCCTTCTTTCGTTTCAGTAAGTCTTTGTCGGTAGTATATGTAGACACGAATGGAATATCACGAAGTCTTCGCATAATACTATCACCCAAATCACCAACCATAGGGCATTTCTTGTTTAACTCTAGAATATGAGTCCCAACTAATTCTACCTTGTCTTCATTAGAATATAACTTACGAGCACAAATACCCTTACCACCAGTTAATTCCTTAATTGCTGATAAGTTAAGTGATTTTTTTTCATCTGGTTCTCGGTAATTAATAAACCGTTTTCCAGACATATTAGCAATTGCTGGATTACCACCGTCCTTCAGCGGATTTAGTAAGACAGCATTGTTTGCTGAATAACCGAAATTACCGAGTGTTTCCAAATGTAATTCATTTATCACACCCTTCCCATTACCGCCTCCACCACTCGCAAATATGAATTTCTCAATAGGAATTCCATATAAACCAGTTGCTAAGTAATGAATGTATTCTTGCCGAATGTCTGGGTCTGGAAATATTTCATCTACAAGTTTACCAATTTTATCCACTTGTTCTTCTGTAGGCATAACCCAGTTATAACCAGTTGTTTCCAATATATAATTCTCACGACGAGTTCCAACCCAATTATGAGTTTTTAAATCATAACAAGTATTATTAAACGGAAGTAAGTAGGGATTCTTATCAAACTGTATTTCTTCGTAATCCACCACAGACAACAGACTTCTCAGTCGCTCGGTAATAGAATTAATTTTACCAC
>Ga0209337_1000713_pt1 | contig 26819 bp, 40 predicted proteins | sample LinPmetageLP53_FD_184044 | JGI IMG/M metagenome (GOLD analysis project Ga0209337, IMG submission 184044) | Marine viral communities from the Pacific Ocean - LP-53 (SPAdes) (version 2) | ecosystem: Environmental > Aquatic > Marine > Oceanic | place: Pacific Ocean | collected 2010-02-08 | reverse complement strand
GGGACGTTTATTGTCTACAGCGGAAGCATTGGGAGATGTAATTAAGCCATTCGCACTATTAACATTAAATATAGTGGACTCTGTAGCTAATTTAAGATCATTTGTAATAATTCTTGGCGGAGTAACAATTGCATTAGGTGCGTACTATCAAGCTACAATAATTGCTACATTAGCAACCTTACGTTTTCAAGGAGTGTTACGAAGAAATGTTATTATAGCTGCACTTACTGGTCTTGCAGTTCTAGCAGATAAAATGGTTGGCTTTGGAAAAACAGCTGAAGAAGCTGCACCAAAAGTAAAAAGCTTAGATGAACTTGTACAAGATCTTGCAAACTCAAACTTGTCATTAACTGGTGGTGCAGCAGAAGCAGCAAAAAAATTAGAAGATCAAAAGAAAGCTGTAGAAGAATTACAAGAGTCTTTAAGAAAAAGTGAAGATGCGCTTGAGCTAAGATTAGTATTAATGAGTGAAGATACAGAGTTAGGTAAAGCTCGTGCGGCTGCATTAATAAATGAAAATAGATTTTTAACTATTAATGAAACGCTTATGCTGCAACAAATAGATGCAATGATTGCTAAAAACGCAGCTTCAAAAGAACAGATACGTATTGATAAAGATGCAGCAACTGCCGCTGCGGAGCGCGCAAAGGCAGAGACTGCTGCATTTTTAGATCAAATAGATATGAATGATCGAAAAGTTGCAATAGATCAAGAAGCAGCTATTATTCAAAAGAGTTTAGATGGCGCAAATGATTTACAAATAGAAAAAATGAATATTGTAAAATCTGGTTTGGAATCACTAGCAGCTGCTCAACCAAATGTACATGGTCAATATGCCGTTATGAGCGCTAATGTGACAGATTTTACTCAAGCTTTAGATCTGCAAACATTAGGTATTAATACTTCAGATACAGCAACATTAGCACTATTACAATCTATTATTAATTTAACAAATGCAAAACTTACAGAAGCAGATGCAAGCGCAATTGAAAAAGCAGCTGAAGAAGCAGCGACAACAGCAAAACAAAATGCAGCGACAGCTACTAGAAAGGTAAATCAAACCACAGCCGATGTTGCAGCACAACAAAGATTCGCAGCATCTGCTATTATAGCTACTGCTGGTGCATTTAAAACTTTATCAGATAGCTCTGCAACCGCGGGACAAAAAATGAGTACGGTTTTACAAACCGTTGGTAGTTTATTAATGATGATGGGTGGCCCAGCTGCAATTGGTGGTGCAGCATTACAAGCAACTTCGATGTTTGTAGGTCATACTGGTGGTTTAATTAGAAATAACGGAATACAACGCTTTGCTACTGGCGGAATGGTACAAGGCGAAGATAATGTACCTATTATGGCACAAGCTGGTGAGTTTATTATGCGCAGATCCGCAGTACAACAAATTGGCGTACAAAACTTAGCTAATATGAATAATGGTGGTTCCGCTGGTGTTACCGTTAATATTCAAGGCAACATGATTGGTAATGAAGAATTTGTACGTGGAACATTGATTCCAGAAATAAATAAATCCGTGCGTGGGAATCTTGCGTAGTGGCTTTTGGAAATGAAATAAAACTTGGTGCAATTACTGAAAATTGGCTTGTAGAAATAGCCGGCGCTAGTACTACGTTACGTTTATCTTTTGCAGATTGCACTATATCAAGTAATCATTATTATGGTGTCATACTTAATTCGCCTACCATACGTGAGTCTATTGACTTAAAAGATTCAAAATCAAAAACATCTAATATTAACATTGATATACCAGACTTTATGTATGGTGGATCTTTAATTAGCGAATTATTATTTGGCGGAAGTGATAATTTTATTAATAGAGTAGTTACGGTAAAATCTGTAATTAGTAATGCTACCCCAGAAATTATTGGCTACTTTCGATTGAATCATATCTCACGTAGCATAGATAAGATTAGTTTAGAAATGGCATCCCATAGACCATGGGATTTTGTGGATTTACCATCTGTAAAAACAGCGCGTAATAATTATGTACCTATTGCATACGGTAATTATGCAAAAAATTCAAATACATCTTATTCTTCGCCTATTTTTGAAACAAGCTTAGATGGTCACTTGTATTATCCATGTCCGTATGAACAAAGTAGAACGGGTAGACAAGAGTTTAATGTTGCGATTATTGACAGAAGTACTGATGCAGAATTAGCGTATTATGATAATGGTCTAGATATTTTTATTCCATTTACTACGCCGATTTCTAACACATTTAGTCGTACTGCAAATGCATTTATTTCTACATGTGAGAAATACTTTAGACGTGGTTTTGCATATAGGGCAGATGGGCATACTGATTATCATAGTGCTTGGGCAAATGAAACGAATGCATACAATACAAATACAGGAGAATTTGCTAGTTACGATAGAACTATTTCAATGGCGTTTGATAACAATGAAGGTAGTACTGCTCAAGACTCAAGCTTATTAAAAGAAAATACAGACATAGATTTTACATTTCCAAAACCAGATGGGAAATTAAATAATGCCGTAATAAAAATAGAATTACAAGTGTATTCATTACATGGTTCTAATTTTGCATCTGGAGATGATTTTAATTTAAGAATTTTTGTAGATTGGGATGGTGGAACTAATTATGGAGATGCTTTATTTCATCGTGCTGATAATAACAATAACGGAACAAACGAAGCAGTAACTTTATCAAAAACATTTACCGTAGATGATGATGCTAGTTTTCCAGATACAATTAAAATGGCTTTTGAGTGGAATGCTCAAGATGTTGCAAATTCTGGTAGTGAAGGCTCTCAATGGACACAACGAGTATTTATTTACATTAAAGATGTAAACGTAACAGCTGAAATAATAAATGAAGAAGCAGATATAGAGCTTGCCTATGTTGCAGCTGATGGTTTACCAGCTACTACATGGAATAGTGGTAATGCAATCACAGAGATTCATCAAGCTCATCGAGATATATTATACCGCTTTGCAGATGTGACAACTGCTTCTGGTAGCATTGATGGATGGAGCGCATTAGAGACAAGTAAAGATTGGTTAATCCGTTACTGGAAACTAAATCTTACTTCTTTACAATCTGTGTTAGAAAAACTACAATATGAAGGCGGATTTATATTTCGTTTTAAGCGCGGTAATACTGCTGTGCCACAATACATTCACATCAAAGATAGTTATGGCGATAGTGACGTAGATTATACAATTACAAAGCATGATATAAAAAATATCAATATAAATATCACACCATTTAGCGATTTAATTACAAAAATGAATGTGAATGATCGTAAACATCCCACAGGCAAAAGATATACAAGATTAAGAACCGCAACATCGTCTACTGTAAGAACTGCATACAATATAGCGAGTAAAGAAAATACTTTAGACGTGAATTTGGATGCATATATTAATCCAGAAATAACAGAATATGATAATAGCACAAAAGTAGAAGACGCTAACGCAAATGATAATTTCTTTAGTTATTATTATCAAGTAGTAGGTGTACCGCGTTTAATTGTAACTGGTTCAATCGTTAACTTTGCATTTTATAATATAGATGTAGGAGATATTGTAGAGTTTGCAGATATGCAACCAGTTAAAGCCTTTAACAAAGCTTTTACAGACGTAGCATTTATGATTACATCTATAACGCGCAAAGTAGGAGTATTAGATTTTGAAGCGCAAGAAATTGCAGCAATAAGTTGAGGAAATAAAACATGAGTGGATACAATAGAATCGCAACACCAAAGGTATATCCGTGTGATTTAGCGCGGCATTTACAGTCAGGTTGGAATACAATAGCGGATAATTATTCTGTGGTACTAAATAGTGGTGCAACTTTTTCCCCATCGGTTGGAACTCTTGCGGATCTGTTTGATCTACGTCCCCAGCGTTATGTTAAAATCCCCGCAGCAACCAAACAATTTTATATACAGATTAATACTGGTCTATCTACCGATACTCTTGCAGAGTCTTCTTATATAGCGATACTAGGACATAACTTGCATGCAGCGGGTGCAAAGGTAAAAGTGATTACCGCAGATAATTCTGGGTTTACTACAAATAAAACCACTGTAAGTGATGATGATTATGCGGGTCATACTAAATTAATAAATGCCGCTTCTGATGGATCAGATGATGCGTGGTTAAATCCAACGTCAAATGGTTGGAGTTTGTTTGAATGGACAGATGATAGTAGCACAAATAACAATCAGTATTTACGAATTACAATTGGTCACGCCGATGGTACTGGTACAGACTTTGACACCGATTTATACATTGGTGCAATTATGTATGGAGAAGCTTTATTATGGCCAACACCAGCATCCGTAAATGCAAGCTATCAAGAAAGCTATGATGGTGTGCAGCAGAATACTGCGATTGGCGGATCTACGTTTAGTAATGCATCATTTCATGGGCCACCAATGTGGGCATTTACTCCATGGATGCGAAACAATGCATCAACAACAAATATAGGTGCAACCGCATCAAGTCCGTATCATTTCTACCAGCCGATTGGTCGTAAAGCATTAGACATAGAGTTTGATCATATTGCAGATACAAATCTATTTCCGCAAAATCAATACAGTACTAGCAGTTTATCACAAAGCTACGATAGTGGAGATATTAAGACTCAATTTTATGATCGCGTACTTGGGACTCACTTGCCATTTTTGTTTTCTATTTCCCATGGCAGCACAAATGAAAGCGATTACGGGATCTATCGGAATACGCAAGATTTCCAAGCTACGCAAGTTGCTGCGCAGCGTTGGAAACATAAGCTTAGTTTAGAAGAAAGTTGGTAGAAATTTTAGGGGTTTTGCAACAGTTTGCAACAGAAGTATATTATTCTCGTCTGTAAGACCTCGGATTATGATTCCGGTGCTCTAACCAGCTGAGCTACTCCGCCATATTACTTTCACTCGTCGTGAAAACATTCAAAACTAAATATGTTACAATATTGTAAATTAATGCTAAATATGCATAAAAAAGCATAAAAAAGCATGGTATTTGCAACAGTTTGCAACAGACAAAACCCCTTGGTGTTGTCTTCTTGGTGGTTAATTACGCCACTCCCATCTTGCGATTAAAAGCAGTATCAATACTATCATTTAGCTTATCCATAGTCGTAAGACTAATAGGAGCGTAATGATCTTGAACTACTGATTGTGTAGTATCGCCAATAGCATATCCAGCAAGCCTAATATCGCTGTTTTCTTCTTCAGCTAACTGAGCCTTAAGCCTACGAAGATCGTGCCATTTAAAGCTAATTTCAGTAATGTCATTTATCTCTTTAATTAAGCTGCGCATTTTAATGTAGCTAAATGGAAGCGGTCTTTCTTTGCCCTCATCTTTCCACTTCTGAAGTATTGCCATTACTACGGGATGCTGCTTGGCTAATTTGCGTGATTTCTTGCGTTTTGGTAGTAAGCTAATAGTACGTTCCTTAAAGTCAATATGATGCCATTGTAGCTCTTTCTTACGGTTTAAATAGTTAAAGCCTAACAACTCTTTAGCTCTTGCACCCGTACGAAAGTAAAGTGTACACATATCGCGTTGAAATTCACTTAAACCGGGATGGTTAAAGAGCTGCAATACTTCTTCATCTTTCCAGACTTTAATTTGTATATCTTCTAGTTCAGAGTCTTTATACTTATCCGACTTAGATACTACTTCAAAGTCAACCATGCCGCGACCCTGTGGTCCGCCATTTGTTAATGCCCACATGAAAATATTACGTAGATCTCTTAAATAACTATTGATACCACGTCTGCTGCAATTCATATCTCTATATGATTTATAGATTTCCCAACCTTGTTTTCGACCAATACCCATATCGCGATACATACCACGTATAGATTCAACTGGCGTGTCTTCTGGAAACACAAACAAAGCACTGTTCATAACGGTTTTGTATTTAGATACAGTAAGATCGTTTGTTTTATTTGCTAAAACATTGTCTTCATATGCTTTAAATACTTCGCCAATAGTAGCTGGCTTCTCTGTTTCATTATACATGGCTTTCCATGCTGGATTATTATTTGCACGATATGTCTCAATAAGATTCCAACGCTGCTGTGCTTCTTCAGCGGTTTCTTTATCTGTATGAGCTTCGCTTTTCCATGTCATGGTAAGCGGATCCTTGTAGCGCACTACGTACGGTTTCTTTGCAGTATCTTTTCTAATATATATTGAACTCATGTGTTGTCTCCTGTTTTTGTGATGTCAAGCATTGTTCTATTCCGCCTGTTTGGTGTCACGTTAATTATTCGTAAAAAACTTAATCTTACTTTCCGATTGGTGATTTACGAAATCAAACAATACACTCAGTACCGCAAGCAATTCCGAACCATCTTTTTTAACATAGCACGCATTGTATATTTGCAGTTGGTTAACAATATTATGTTTTATCGCCATCTCGAAATGTTTCTGAGTCTCATTTGGGTCAGTAATAGATTTGTCGGTTTTATCAGGATTTATTAAAAAGCCCATTGTTTCAATCGCTTTGTAGTTAGTTGCACGCTCGTGAACATCACTTGTCATATATTTATGGTGAATTTTCCAATATTTTTCAGCTTCTTCTTTATTATAACCTAAACGCTTAAAAAAATCTTGATAAAAAACCATTTCGTATTTCTCAAACTTATCGTATCTACCTTTTTTATAGACTAGCTTTGTTTGCACATCGTACTCTATATCATTCCATAGTGGCATACTTTTAGTTATTTTATTTTTATTTTTTTCTAGCGCTATAATTTTTTCTTCTAAATAACGAATTTTATCTTTTTGTAGTTCTGCAATTTGTGTTTGTAATTCAAGTAGCATATTTTCCTCGTTGTCCTCTTGGTTATTGTTTTTGGTTTGTAGTGTAATACCTTGGTTAGTGGTATGTAATGTGTAGTTTAAGCTTTCGGCTACTTTATTTAAACTTGACTCTCTTATGTTTGTAGCAGACCCGTTCAGCCAGTTATGTATTTGACTTCGCGTTACACCCGTCTTTCTTGATATGTCGCTTATATTATAATCGTTTTGTTGCATTCGATCTTGAATCATTGCAACGACTAATTTTGCTTTACTGTTATACAATGTCATGTCTATCCCTATGTTTGACGTGCACAATATAGTAATAAATATGCATATCTACAACTTTTTCCCTTTTAAAAAGATTATTAGCATACTAATATACTTCACAATGCAAGACACTAAGACTACAAATAACACACGGACAATTTATCAGTTGATGAACGAGTATCAATTAAGTTTACGCAAATTAGCGGCCTTGTCTGGGGTTTCACCTAGTATGTTATCACGTCTGTTGCATGGCAAAAGAACTTTCTTAACAAGGCATAAAAACAACATTGCTAAAGTGTTTCAATTAGACAAGGAAAACATTATATGGCCACCGAAATAGCAACGAATAAAGCTGGCTGGCTAACCGTGCAGCAAGCAGCAGAATATCTTGGAGTATCTGTTCGCGGATTAAAATATGCTGTGCAGCTAAAAAAGAGTAATAAGGCGAACAAAAGTCTTATTTTAAAACAATACGGAAACCGTACACTTATAAATAAAAATAGTATTGATTTGACCGAAACAATCATAATTAATCTTAAATGACTAGGTGGTGCTACATAGCGCTCCGCATGTATGTCTATCCTAACCATACTGTTATGGGTATCGCCTAGTGTATTTACAAATTAATATAAAAGATCGTACTGAGCGTGTTGCATTTGCAGCGGATCTCAAAGGGATACTGCGAGCTGCGAAAATACAAACTGAAGATTATAAACCGGAGATGCGTTTTGGTAAAAAAGCAGATATAGGTATTAAAGCGGAAAATATTTCATTAAAGGTTTTGGCTCAAATCGTGAGTCAAATTGAACGACGTGGGTATGATATTAAAAGCACGAAAGGCCCAGAATCTCTGAGCCTCTCGTTCTCTGCATTATCACCACAATAACACAGAAGACAACAGGAGAAGTTAAATATGGGATTATTACCAAGTAACTATAATGTTCCAGAATCTGGCAGCGGAGATCTCTATGCGAAATTAGAGCCGGGCGAAAACAGATTTCGTTTCATTGGAGATATTACTACTGGCTGGATCGTGTGGGAAGACAAGCAACCAACGCGCTATAAAGCTAAGAGTGATCTTCCAGCTGGAGCTGATGCAAAGCATTTTTGGTTTGTACCAGTTTGGATGGATGACAGTGTCAAGTTTTTAGAAATGGCACAGATGACTGTAATACGTGAATTAGCATTTTTAGATGATGCTGAAGACTGGGGTTCTTTATCTGATTATGATGTCATTGTACGTCGTAATGGTGAGGGCATGGACACAAAGTATCACGTTTCACCATGTCCTAAAAAAGCGTTACCAAAAGCTGCAAAGGATGCATGGAAAGAAATGGAGCCAAACTACAAACCAGAAAATCTGTTTGTAGAAGATGGCGTTGTATTTCTTAGTGGTTCTAAATCAGAAGATGAGGAATTACCGTTTTGATTAATGTAGCAAAAAAAGGCTACATGGGAGAAGTCGAGGTTCTTAGCTTATTTGAGAACCTCGATATACAGGCAATGCGGTCATGGGGAAGTGATGGCCGCAGCATGCGTGATCCAAATGGTAAACCTTATTTTAGCGATGTAGATATTGTTGCGATGATTGATGATTGGGATATGACTGTGCAAGTAAAACGTCGTAAAAAGTTACCAGCTTACCTCAAGTTCGGTAATTGTGACTTAGTGGCTACAAGGCAAGATCGTGGCCATTGGGTATATATATTAAGTGAGTCGACATTTAAAAGAATATTAAAAAAATGTGTTTCCAAATAAACAAAAATTATGCTGGAGATAGCATGACAAATAATAACATCTTTCTGGTTGGCGCTAAGAAGGGATCTCCAGCTAGTATTGCCGACGAAGTCGCAGTGAATAGCGGGGTCAGAAATGTTAAAAAAAATGGTCGGTCGGCTTTGGTGGTAACAGCCGTGACCCCGCAAACTTTAAAGGAGAACAAATGAATAGACGTGCAATTTTAGTTGAAGTTGTAAGCGGATGCGTCGATAAAGTATTAAAGAAGCATTCTCAGAACAAAACTACAGACCTAGCGGATGAAAATATTAGAATAGACATTGCAATGGAAGTATGCGATGAGGTGTTAAGCATTGTCGCTAAAAAAGGAGCAAATAATGGAAGTAAGTAATTGTTGCGGTATTGAATTATATGACGATTATGATATATGTCCAAAATGCTTAGAACATTGTGATAGGGAGAAACCTGAATGAGTTTAAATAAAAAAACAGTTAAGATGTTAAATGAAGAATTTGACTGGTCGGCTTATAAAAATGAAGTCGTTAAAAATCGAATAAAGCAGTTTAATACAATTGAGGATGCTGTAGTAGAAATGGATGCAGTTATACAAAGTCTTAAGGTGCAAATAAAAGCTTTAAATGAAATGATAGATTGGGATGCTATAGATATGAGTGATTTAGATGAAGACTAAAGAATTTAACGAACACAGAAAAGAGTTTTTTGAATCGGCTATGAAGTTAAGTGATGCTAAAAGTATCGAGTATACGATTAGTTCAATTGACCGCTTGGCTAACTTTAAAAATGTTGCAAGTCGATTGGGAACCACACCCATGCAAGCACTAATGGTCTATGTATTAAAACACGTTGATGCTATCTGTAATGATGCGAAAACAGATAAGCAGTTTAGCGATGAAAGCTTTTATTCAAGGGCGCAAGATGTTTGCAATTATATGGTTTTAGCCACAGCACTCCACAAGGAAACACATACCAATGAAGATAACACTGAACAAATTAGAAATGAATCTAGCACTACTGAGCGGAACAGAACGAATGATGCAGAACCACAAAAATGGTCTGAATACTCAGAAAAAGTATCTTGATCCAGATGTAAACGGTATGGCTGGGGAGATTGCAGTAGCAAAGTATTTTAATCGCTATCCAGATCTTACTATTGGGCCACATTATAGTGGTTACGATCTAATGATTGCGGGGAAGAAAGTAGATGTAAAGACTACTACCAGAAACCCCGGTTGGTTACAGGCAAAGCTTAAAAAGAAAGTAACAGACGCAGATATATATATAATGGTCACTGCGGACATGCCACACTACACAATTCAAGGTGGTGCTACAGCACAGGATCTAATCCAGCAGCACAATATTAAAGATACGGGATATGGGCCAAATTATACATTAGAGATGGATCAGTTAAGACCATTAAACGTCCTGTGGCAAAATGCATAGCATGATGAAAGGTAAGATGGGTGAACTGGCTATTCGACGTGACTTACTATCCCAAGGTTATAATTTCTATTTACCTGAAGTGGATGTAACCCAAGTTGATATGATTGTCGAAACGAGTATTTTTGCGATAAAACGCGTGCAAATTAAAACGGTTACAAAGTTAAGACGTGGTACTGCGGTTGAGGTAGATACAACCAAATATAAAGACAAGAATCGTGTTGATGTTGTAGCTATATATTATGAGCCAAAAGATATTATTGCTTATGTACCGTATGAAAACACGCATGCGATTTCACTTGCATTAGCTACAGGAAAAAACAACCAAACTAAAAATCGCAAATGGTTTTATAGCTATGAACGATTCCCGGAGTTTGCATAATGATGAAAGTAATTAGTTTAGGTTTAGGCGTTCAAAGCACCGCTATGTATATGATGAGTAGTATCGGAAGAATACCAAGAGCAGACCATGCTGTTTTTGCTGATCCGGGCGCAGAACTTCCACAAACATACGAAGTATTAGAGTATCTAAAAGATTGGGGAAAATATAATAACGGAATACCAATTCACGTAACAAAGGATAAAAACTTATTAACTGATATACTTAATCAGACTAATTCTACTGGGCAAAGATGGGCAAGTATACCAGCTTTTACAGAAAGTGGTGGAATGGTTAGGAGACAATGTACAAGCGAATACAAGATACAGCCAGTAATTAAAAAGATACGTGAATTGCATGGTTTAAAACCACGCAAAAGGATGCCTAAAACAGAGGTGTGGTTGGGCATTAGTATGGATGAGATAGAAAGAATGAAGTATAGTCAATTACCAAGAGTTGATTATTACTATCCATTAATTGAGCAAAGAATGAGTCGCGGAGATTGCATTAAGTTTTTTGAAGAATTGGTGTTTCCAGTACCAACTAAATCTAGCTGTGTTTTTTGTCCATATCACTCTAATAAAAACTGGAAAGATATGAAGGATAATCATCCAGATGAATGGCAGAAGTGTATAGAGGTAGATGAGGCTATAAGAGATTCTAGTAAGAGAGGTTTAGATGATAAGATGTATTTACATAGATCATTAATACCATTAAAAGATGTAGAGTTTGCAGACCAATTAGATTTGTTCTTTTGCGAAGAGGGGTTTTGTGGGTTATGAAATACGCTGGCAGTATAGACTACGATGATCACAATGGCGATTGGGCAGATGACATCATTTTAGGCGATGATTATAAAGAGTTTATTGAGGATATGAAAGATCGTATAAAGATACGTAAAAATGGCAGCGTCTTCTTTGCTGCAAAGTATACCAAGTACGGCACAGAAAAAGATATTACTGGTCAAGTCAAAGCGGACTGTGGATAAAAAATGAAAATGCTAGATCTATTTAGTGGAATTGGTGGCTTTCATAAAGGCTTTCAGCGTGCTGGTTTCATATTTGATTGGGTTGGTTTTAGCGAGATTGATAAATATGCAAGTGCAGTCTATAAACATAAATTTAAAGAAGCGGAGGAGTTAGGTGACATTACCACTATTCAACCAGAACGAGATTTACCAGATCACATTGACCTCATTTGTGGAGGATTTCCGTGCCAAGCATTTAGCGTGGCTGGAAAACGAAAAGGCTTCGATGACACTAGAGGTACTCTCTTTTTTGAAATCGCAAGGATTCTCCGATATTACCGAGACGTTGGAAAGCCAATCTCTTGTTTTTTACTCGAAAATGTTAAAGGCTTACTTTCTCACGACAATGGACGAACATTTGCTACAATCTACCGAGTTCTTGATAACCTTGGGTATACCATTGAGTTCCAGTTGCTTAATACTCGCTGGTGGCTACCCCAAAATAGAGAGCGGATATACATTGTCGGATATCTTGGAGACGGAAGTGGATCAAAAGTATTTCCTTTCGGAAAAACAAGTGCAACAAATGGTTCAAAAGTAAAATTAAATCAAATTGGCACAATTGGTAATGATAGTGAAGCCACACGAGTTTATGACATAAAAGGAACTGCAAGAACTCTTACTGATGGTGGTGGTATGGGAGCAAAAACAGGGTTGTATCAAGTAGATACATTAGAACGCAATCAAGATTCTTACGATTTTAATTCTAGAGTTTATAGTGATAAAGGTATTGCTAAAACATTGGCGGGCGATGGTGGTAATAACGATAATAAAACTGGGTTGTATCAAGTCCAACCAGTATTAAAACCAAATTGTGCAGAGACAAGCCAAGATCAGCATGGGGTGATGATAAAATCTATAAGATCGGCTGGTAATAAAGATGGAAGTAGGTATTACTACGAAGATGATGTCACACAAACTATAGCTGCTAATCCAACATCTGATAATTTGCCAATGGTTAATAATCCCTCTATTAGAAGATTAACTCCAAAAGAATGTGAACGATTGCAAGGTTTTCCAGATGATTGGACAAGTAAAGGTATCATAGATGGCAAAGTAGTCGATATGAGCGATACACAAAGATATAAGCAATGCGGTAACGCAGTTACAGTAGATGTTGTGCAAGCAGTTGCAGAAAGAATCATTTTACTATTCAACAAAAATTGAACATTATACATGAAAAGACAAAAAGTAAAAATAAGACGAAGATTTCGTTTAAAACAAAACTTATCAAGGCAGCCGGAGGATACGGTGGCTTTATTAACACATACAAAAAAGATCCGTTCTACACCACAGAAAACCAAGCGGAAAAGTTGGTGGGACGTAATAAAAAGTGTATTTGCGGGTCGGGGAAAAAGGTAAAAAAATGCTGTTTAAGCACATCAAACCAATAGAATCAATAGAAACACGCGGTAGAAAATTTATTGTAGATAAGCATATTAAGATCTGCAAGAAATGTGATAAAGTTTGGGAAAAACTAAATAAACGGATTCATAGCACTACATATACGATTTATCCAGTAGGAGTAATACCAAGAATAGGTAAAGGCTTCAAGACATGTCCACGATGTAAAGAGGGGCAAACAAAATGATGATTTTTAATGTAGCGGAATGGTGCGTTGAGGCGCTATTGTTATCTATATCCTTTTTTTTAACGGCTATAAGTCTATTTATATGCATTATGCTAATTACACTAGCATGGAATGCATGGGAACGCAGTGATTTAAAACAACAGTTCGATACGGACAAAGGGGAGTAATATGGGGCAACTTGATTTGCATGGTAATAAGTACATTTTAGATGATGAGACAAAAGCACCAAGCATCACCACAATCATAGGCCAGAATTTAGGCTGGAATAAACAGGCATTAATTACATGGGCAAAGCGTCAAACTATGATAGGTAAGGATGCAGATGCAGTATTAAAAGAGGCGGGATCTATTGGTACATTGCTTCACTTAATGATTGAGGGCCATCAGCGTGGATTTGATGTAGACACACGCGATTTTACACGCAACCAGACTGAACAAGCATTGATTTGTTTTGCTGGGTATACTAAATGGGTTAAAGCAGTCGATTTTAAAGCATTAGCGAGTGAAGTTGTCGTTGTTGATAATGAGCAGCGTATTGCTGGAACGATTGATTGTATTGGGAAAATGGGCGATGATTTAGTATTGATTGATTGGAAGAGTAGTAAGTATTTATACAAGGAGCATAAAATCCAAGTTGCAAAGTATATTGATGTATATGAACGCTTGCAGCCTAAAGCAAAGTTTGCTTATGGAATGGTGCTTCGTTTTGATAAAGAAGAGGTTGGATTTCATCAGCATAAAGTTCCAAGAGATAAAATTGAAGCTGGTATTAAAATCTTTGACGCATTACTTGTTGCACACAATTTAAAAAAGTCAGTGTGAAACAAATATTTGACCAGCTAAGTAATGGCGGTCGCAGAGCTAAATGTCCAGAGACAGAATGCAAGGAAAGTACACATTTCAATGTACAAATCTATCCAGACCATGCGTTTTGTTTTCGGTGTAAAAAGCGATGGTGGAACGATGACAATAAACCAATCAAAGACATAGAGCCTGTACAACTCAAAAACACAAAGCATGTAAAGCCTAGTAAGATTCTTAAAGAGTCTAAATACGAAGAAGCACGCGATGCTTTTATAGAACATTTTGATCTTGTAGTTGAAGAATTAGAGCTTCCGTGGACTGAGAAAGCCATGGATGACAAATACGGCATTGGTGCTAAAAACAATAAAGAATCTGTTCAGTTAGTCTTTAAGGTAAAAGAGGATCACGTTAAATTGCATAAAGGTAAGCAGTTCGGTAATGCAGAATGCTCTATCTATCCGTTTAGCGTGCTATCTGAAGTAAAAGAAACAAGTACTCTTATTATCTGTGAGGGTGAAAAAGATGCAATCACAGCTAATACCCATGGTGCGCCGGCAATAACCTTTACCTCGGGGGCTGGCGCACTCCCCAAAGACATCACAATATTAAAGAAGTTTACAAATATAGTTATTTGTTACGACAATGATGATGTGGGTCAAACTGGTGCAGTAAAAATTGCAAAGATTCTATTTAAGCAAAATAAAAAGCGGAAGTTGAAAATATTAAAATGGTCTGGCAAGCCAAATAAATATGACATAACCGACTACTTTGCTGATGGAAATACTGCGAATGATCTATACAGTATGTTTGATCAATTAGAATTGTATGGGACGAAGTCTACTCATTTTGGGGGCCTAAAAGAATACGATCCAGATTCGTTTGTAGATAAGCTGCAAAGTGAAGTAGTACAGATCTGCGATGAAATATTATTGGAGCATGGTACGAGTAGTATATCGGGTCAATCCAATGTAGGTAAGTCTATTTTAGCTATGCAATTCAGTATGTGCGTGGCGATGGGTGTACCATTTCTTACGTTTAATGTGCCAAGGCCAAAACGTGTGTTGTTGGTACAGTTTGAAATGATGGATGCTCATATTGCAAATCGTATTGAGAAATGTAGAGAAGCGATGTTGGGCCAGTATCCATCCTTGCATGATAAGTATAAAGATAACTTACGGATCACATCCGTGGACGGTATCAAGATCTTTACGGATCAGTATGATGCGATCGAGGGTAACCTCATGGCAGCGGATCCGCCTTATGACGTGGTGGTTATAGATAACTTGTATTCCTCTGGCGGTGCGAATATTAGTAAGAACGATGAGTTGACCCAGTTGATGAGTCGTATTGATACGCTACGGAAAGAATATCGATGTGCCTTTATGATGGTGAGTCATCATAAGAAACTAGAGGAGAAACGGCCATTGGAACATTCGATGGTCTATGGCGGATCTTACTTCGTTAACTTCTTAGACAATCTGATTCAGGTAGCCAATACAGGAAGACATAGCCAGCTAAAGGTATTCAAGATCACGAAGATCCGTACGGAGAATCAATTCCACGAAGTGCCACTAGGCATATTCTTACAGACAGAAGATAACCGCTTATTCTTTGAATACAAGAAGCCACTACCGAAGAATGAAATCTACTGGTATACAGATCCAGAAGAGAACACGGAAGAACGCGTACTCAAAGCACTCGAATCAAACGGAGCTAACTTTGATTATAGACAATTTGCAGATGCATTGGAAGAAGTATTAAAGATTACGAGCACACGAAGCGTGTATAAATGGTTAGACAAGTTTGAATCTATGGGTTACATATCTAAGGTAGAAAAGGGACATTGGATTAAAACGCCAAATGAGCTGGAAGCTTTTTTATAAGATGTCCGCGCACACTGGCAATGTAAAAAAAGTAAAAAAAGTAAAAAACCATTTTACACTACTATGCTAATTCGCAGTCTCTCTCAAGAGAATCTTTTTTACATTTTTTACATTTTTTACACTTAGAGGGCGTGCGGTTATTTTTTACACTAAATGCCCTTTAAGCCATAACGCAAATAAAGATTGTCAATTTGCAAAAGAAAAAGAAAATGTCATCCATTGCAGCTACGTGATTGGCTGGTATCACGATACAGACATCAAACATCATCAACATTGTTTTTTGAAAATAAAAAATCGAGACCGACTTGCTTGGCGCAACCGCATGATTCGCAAATTCGGAAAGCCAAAAATATAAAACTACTATGCAAAAATATTAAAAGTAGGTAACGAAAATATTAAAAGTGACTCGGAATATCGAAAAAAAACGAAAAAAAACAAAAAAATCTAAAAAAAATCTAAAATTTTTACGTTAAAATTCACAAAATGTTACATCCCGCAAATTGGCATAATTTACGATAATACAAAAAAATAGGCCCTAAAAAACCGGCCTAAATTCATGCATAAAAGACCATGCAAAACAAGCAGCGCAACAGCTTAAAACAAGCAGCGCAGCAGCTTCAAAAAAACGCCATAACAGCGCGAAAGCTTGCAAGCGGTAAACTAGCGCAGCAAATCCAAGAAACAACCGTAAACGGCTTTTTATATATACGCATAGATAGATCTATATATTTATATATGCTTAATTTATCGAATGCGGCCGGATCTATTGCCGCGGCTGGTGTAGTGTAGACAAAAAAAAACCCGCTATAAAAGCGGGCTTCTTTCCGTGCTTGTTTTAATCGTCTTCCGGTGGCCACCGTTTCACGGCGTACCAGTTAATGAGTATTAAATAGACTATTATGCATAGATCCCAAAGCCAGCGCATTAATGCACCGGGATCAATATATCTTTATTTTTAAAAACGTCTTTATTACCGCATGCGTGCGGGTTTTCTTTTACGGTGGTACACGTTCCGCACTTTCCGGGACAGATAAACGCGGAGCCGCTAAAGTTCGCGCGGATCTCTGCCGCTTGGTCTTTGGTTAGCTTTTGAGCTTTCCAAGCTTTAAGCGTACTTTTTGAAGTTTTAACAGCTATAAACGCGCCGCGGGTGATGTTCATTTTTTGCACGTATTCCGCAACGGTTCCGGTTTGGTATTTTCCGCCGCTCGATAAATTTAGCGCATAGTTTGCGGGCCAGTTGTAACCGGTTTCGTCTAGCTGCTTAAATAGATGTAAGCTTTTAGAATAACCGTAAGCCTTAAGCCGTGGAAACTCTTTTAAAGTATCCATCCAGAATTGAAGCTGCTGCACGTTCTGGAAATCTCCGTCTACATATAAACGAAACGGCACAGCCGCGCCGCTGTATTTTGGCTTATTTAAAAGCCGTTTTAATTCTAGCTTAATTAATGCACGGTACGCCGGTTGCCGCTCTATAATCGTATTTTGCAATTGACGCATAAACGGCGGCGCATATCGCCAAGCTTTTAAACTATAGCACCAACCTTTAGCAAGCGCCCAACAATCAAGCGCACCGGGACAATTGAAACCCGGCAATGTTGACCAGCTTAAAAAAGGGAGCTTAGCATTGCCGGCCGTGAACATGGTAAACGGTGTAATTATAGCCGTTTTAATAGGCTCATGCAGCCAGTTAAAAAGCTTCAGCGCGTACCGTTCCCAGCTTGGTTTGTTTAGCCACTTGGCGCGGGTTATAATCTCTTTTAATACATCTATGATTGCAGCCGGTGCGAAGTTGTCGCGGCTGGATCTAGTAAGCTGCGCCGTTAAGAATACGCGGCTTATACTTTCTTTTTGTGGTGTTGTCTTCTGTGCTTTCATGGTCTTTTATACCTCGTTTTTATAGTATTGATTAAACATTTTTAAACATTCTTTTGTAGTGTACCCGGAATATCTGCGCTGCACTAAATAACCGTTTTTAAACCTTGTTAAGCTTTTAAAGCCGTTTCTGTAGTATGTTACGCAAATATCATTGTAATACGTTTCCTTATAGTAATTTGTATACATGGTCTTTTATTGCTCCTCGTTTTTAGCTGGTTTTAATAGCTGGTTATATTCGTTTAAGATCCGTTTTAAGTCTTCATTATATACTAGTTTGGCGTTCAAAATAGCTTTTAAGCTTTTTGTTTTCGCTTTATTCATTCGTAAAGCGGCGCGCTTATCCACTAGTTTTATGCGGTGTTTTAATGTGGCTTTCATGGTCTTTTATACCTCGTTTATTATTTTAATTGTATTTTTAATCATATGGCTTTGCTGGTGCTTTGTTATTCTGTAATTATCAATAGTTATCAAGCGCTCTTTTACTAAGTTGATAGTTTTTTTTAGCTCTTTGATTTCATGCTCCAGCTTTGCGGCTTCGTCCGCAGCGCGTGCCATATCTCTAATTACTGAACGTAGACGTAAAATTTCTTTTTGAACTTCATTCATGGTCTTCTGTGCTTTCATGCTATTATTTGTCCTTTATAGTTTTTAGCGAATTTGAGCGCTTTTTTTATTGAGATATTGTGACCGTGCGCGCCGTCAATACGTTTGATAATTCGCCAGCCGTTTAAATCATTATCCCACGTTTTAACATTGTAAGCGCTCCCGCGAATTGATAACCAACAGCAATTACTGATATATCTCATTTATAGCTCCTTAATTGCTTTTTTAATTGCTTATTTTCTTTTTGTAGCTGCGCGGCTAGATCCGCAGCGCGTGCCATACCTTGTAATAGTTTTAATACATTCTTAGCGGGTACAGTCCCGTTGATATTCTTTCTGTTCCAGCTTACTTTTGCGTGCGTGTCGAATATCCAAGTTATCCAGCGTAGTACAGTGCGCCACTGTGGCGGATCTATTTTTATAACTTTATTCATGTTCTAACCCTTGCCGCTGCTGCGGCCGTTATTTAATTAAATGTATTGTTAATGTATTGTAACTGTCTGGCTTTGTCAACAGTTAATAGAAAACTTTACCCAGTGCGAACGAAACAAAAGATAACAGGCGGTCAATCATGCTTCAATTGCTCCGGATCTTGCCAAGTATGCAACAGTTTGCAACGGTCTGTCAATTTGTCGACGGTGAACACACGGATAATTTATCCGTGTCTCAATATGTTACTGTAACAATATGGGCATGACAAGGGACGAATATCCATGTCTTGGTAGTGTCCCTGTGAATTTTTTTAGCCCTTTTTGTCAACACTACAACAGTTGTATTATTTATGACTGATATGAGTAAAGAATGGCACAATTTGTCCGATGCGGATGCTGCTTTACTGGAAGACGCAATCAACCAAAGCGAAGAGTACATGAAAAAACTTGCAATCTTCCGAAGTGGCCTCATTCCACCAGATCAACGCTGGTTACAAACCAATGCGCATGAGATTTATGACAAACTAAGCATGAGAGAACTATCGGTATTTGAAATGAGAACACTACAACACACATTCCCGGTTATCGCAGAAGCATTAGGCATAAGTGTATCTAGCGCTAAAACCTATTGGAGAAGATGCCTTGCAAAATGCACCGCTTCATTCATGTCACCTAATGAGGTAGATAGTGATGGGTAAAAAAATAGACATAGATCCAGACAAGGTTCGCATGCTCGCTAGTTTCGGCTGCACCTACATGGACATCGGTAAATACTACCAATGCAACGAAAGCGTCATACGTAAACGCTTCAAAGCTGAATTTGAGGGTGGTCAGGAAGACTTAAAACTTTCTCTACGCAAAAACTTAATTAAGATGAGCCTAGAAGACCAAAACACAGCAACTAGTATATTTCTAGCTAAGAATTTTCTTGGCATGAGCGACAAGACTGCGATCGACCTAACTGGTAACTTAGAAACCGTATTAAAAGAATGCGGCTTCGAGGAGAATCCCATTGATCAAGCAGATCATAAATCGTCAGAAGTTATGGAATCATTTGGGCTATCAGCCGACTCCACAACAGCTGGCGTGTCATAACTCCAAAGCACGATTCAGAGTACTAAACATGGGTCGCAGAAGCGGCAAGTCTTGGATGGCTGCACATGAAATTATCCCATGGCTACTCACCCCAAAAACACGCGGCTGGATTGTCGCACCTAATTATAACTTAGCTCAAAAAATAGCCAGAGAGGTCAAGCGTATTATTGTGACTCAACTTCGGCTGCCACTGGAAAGTAAGAAAGAGATTTCTGGTGATTTATACTTTATGAGACTCGCTGGTCTTGGATCGGAGTTAGCAGTTCGCTCTGCTGATTCTCCAGATTCGTTGATTGGCGAGGGTATTTGACCCTTTGGGTCACTTATAAAATATCGATTACTTAGTTATAGATGAGATGGCATTAATCAGCCGTCAGACATATGAAATGTTTTTACGTCCCACATTAGCGGATAGAAACGGTTGGGCATTATTTTGCAGCACTCCCAGAGGATTTAATTACTTTGAGCAACTATACCGCTACGGACAAGACCCAAAGTTTGAAGAATGGGAAAGTTGGCAAGTTCCAAGCTGGGAATCTCCATTTTTTAAAGATGACGTAGAACAATTAAAGAGGACAATGACGCATGAAACATTCTTACAAGAATTGGGTGCAGAGTTTACAAGTTTCGCTGGAAAGGTATACCCATTTGACCGCTTCCGACAAGTCAAAGAATACCTTAAGTACGATCCAACTCTACCCACTTACATCGGCATCGATTTCGGCTTCCGCGCAAGTTGTGCCGTGGTACTCCAATGCAAAAACTACCCCGACGGGTTATCAGATATATACCAAATAGATGAAGTCTACCTAGAGAACACAAAAACCGAAGACTTAGCTAAGATAATTCACCAGTTGCCGTACCCAGTAACGGCCTATTTCGGAGATCCAGCTGGAGCGGGTACAAACTTGCATACGGGTATTTCGGATTTTGCGTTATTTAAGCAACAATTCGGCATTCACGTCCGATTCAAAAGAGATAAAACCACACGTAACGTAGTCAACAGTGTAAGTCATGTTCGTAGATGGTTTGAGGATGGAAACGGAGAACCACATTTCTTTGTAGCAAAGCGCTGCAAGAAATCCATCCAATCGTATGAAAATTATCGCTACCCAGCACACCGGGAAGACCAGACTTTAAAAGAGGTTCCATTAAAAGATGGACGAAATGATCACATTGCAGATGCACTCCGATTTGCCATTTGTAATCTTTTTCCTATACAAAGTAGAACAGCGGGTGTAATAGATTGGTAATATTAGAAGATTTATCAGAAGGCGCTTTACAAGAAGCGTTAAAAGATCAGTTAAGCTATATTGAAGACGCACGAACTAAAGAGCGTGACTATATGCTTGACTGGTATGAGGGCATCAATATAGATGATTACGTAGGAGAATACTTTGGCAGCGAGACACTGCGTCAGGTTCCTATGTTATTTCAAAACCTAACCAAACGGGTATGCTCTCTACGTGGAATGACTTATAAGAGATCTCCACGCCATCGCAGCAGTGATGTATATGATCAGTACATTGATAAGTTTAGTTTACATTCGCAAAGACGTTTATTAGAACGCCTTACTTTTTTATTAGGGACGATGGCCTTTCGTTCGTATTGGGACGAATCTGTAGGTCAAATTAAATACCAGTGCTTAAGCCATTTCACGCCATTATTTATCGCCGGTGACAATAGAGATACCCCAGTAGGTATAACCTATCCCGTAGAATATCAAGGCGATTCTAGAGTCGAAGCACCCGTACATGCAGTCTGGACGGAAGATCGTCCCGGAGTCCCCGGAAAACACTATTTAGTAGATGAACAGGGACGCAAGATCTCTGTGAATGAAGAAGATCGCAATCCCTACGGTATTATCCCGATTACCTTTGCCCATCGATACCCACCTATCCGTGATTTCTGGGCGGGTAGTGGAGCTGCCGACGTTGTTTCTGTAGATCTAGCGGTCAATGTGGCACAAATTGAATTAAGTCTTGGAATACGCTTCGGGGCATTGGGAATTAAGTGGGTTTCTAACGTGGATGACGCATCCAGAATACAACTAGGCACAGATAAAATTTTGTACCTCCCACAGGATTCCGCTCTAAACATAGAAACGCCCGGCGGTTCGCTCACAGACATTATCGAATCGACAAGATTTTTAGTGGAGTCATGCTTAAACAATAACCATATCCGTGCAAAATATGCCCGGAATGACTCAGGCAATGCACCATCTGCGTCTAGTCTACAGCTCATTGAAATGGAAAATTATGACGAACGTGCTGCACAGACTGAAGATACATGGAGGCCATGGGAGCATCGCCGTTATGAGATAGATCGAAGAATTATGCAAGTAGAAGCGAATGTAGATCCCGGAGAAGAGTATTCCGTTGATTTCTTAGAACCAAACACCGTCTTAACCCCAGAATCAGAAATTGCAGTATGGGAATGGCGTTTTAATCGAGGACTTGCAACGCCCAAAGATTGGTTTATATATAATAATCCAGATTATGATCAAGCTACGTTAGATGAGTTTGAAGAGCGACAACAACAGCAGCAAGAAGTATCCGACCAACCCCAAAATCGTTTATTAAATAGACTACAAAGTTAATCATGGCCGTCATAGATGACGCAATATCAGATTATCTTAAGTCGTTAGGAGTCGCAGAAGATGAGTTTATCCAAGATGTACAACAAATGGAAGAAGATGGTTTATCTACGCAAGAGATACTTGCGATACTCGCTGCGCTTGATATTACGACCTATTTTGTTGAGGATTTGGGTATGGCTGCCGCAATCAACTCCCAAATGGATTATACGGAAAAGCTTTTGGATAATCTGCCGTTTGTTGGGGCTATCACAGAGTCGGAGCTTGTGGCTTTACAGAATGTACAACGCTCCACTATAACAAAATATACAAGTCACGTCGGTGAGCTAATCCGTCAAGAAATCATTACAGGTAGACAATTGGGCCTATCTATAAACACAATTAAAGATCGATTAGAGCGCAGTATTAATCTAGATCGAATTGATAACGTAATTGCAACATCTCTTACGAATTATCAACAGCAAGTCATCTATGCAATGACAAGTGATACATCTGAAGATCAGCTCTTTTACTATGATGGCCCATTAGATAAAAAAACACGTCCATTATGCCGCGCAATTATTGCAATAGAACCTTTTACCCGTGAGCAATTAGAAAGCTCGTTTCCCGGTGCATTTTACGATAAAGGAGGATTTAATTGTAGACATCTTATCATTCCTGTGTCATCGGATAGCTCATATAGTAAAGACCAGAAGCGTGCAGAAAAAGAAATAGATGTGCGTAAAAAGTCAGGTACATACAAACAACCAGAAACAGTTCAACAATATTATGAGCGTACTAAAAATTGATCAATTAATAAAATTCAGCGCCGCGGATATAAAACGCCATGCTGAAGATATTAAGTCCACTCATGTGCGCCAAGCAAAGCGTGGTATTGATGCGAATGGAAAACGATTTCCCGGTTACACGCCTAAATACGCACGACTAAAAGGATCTAGGAGAGCAGCTCCTAATCAAATCAGCACAAAAAATGTAGTCCCAGATTTGACGCTAACGGGATCTATGTGGGACGCGTTTGACGTAGTTAATAGCGGTCAATTAGGAGCTGAAATATTTATTGATTATGGAATATTTATTAGCGGTAGTGCAGCAACAAAAATGACGGCTCATGCTCAAGGACGTTTTGGCCGGCCAAGTGGTAGTGGTAAAGTAACGGTTCGACCCGATAAAAAACGAATTGTTGCAGCAAATCAAAAAGTAGGCCCAGATGTTGAAAAAGAAATAGTGCGCATGATAGCAACAAATATTGAGAAAAATTTAAAGAAGCTTACAAACCGACCAACAGTAATACAAATGTAATGACAGAAGGAGACAGTATGTCCGAAGAAGCAGCAATGACTCAGTCCGAGTCCGAGTATCAAGGCGAGCCACTCGTAGAAAAGGCAGTAGCGCAAGAGGTGGAACCTAACAACCAAGACGAGCAAGCTAACGCTCACGATGTTAGTAAGCTTGTGGCAGAAAGCCGAAAGTACAGATCTAGAGCGCAGAACGTAGAAGCTGAATTAAGTAAGCTACAAAAATCTATGGAAAGCGATCGTCAGAAACAAATGGAAGAGCAAAATCAATGGCAGCAGCTTGCGGAAGAGCGAGCAGCTAAGATTGCAGAGCTGGAACCGATTGTGGAGATAGCTAGAGCTGATGAAGCTTCGCAAAGAGAGCAATTAATTGCAGATCTAAGCGAGGAAGATCGTGAAACCTTTGGTGATTTACCCTTAACAAAATTAAGAGTTCTTCACGCTAAACTAACTACAAAAACCCAAAAACTGCCGGTTGCATCCAACCCAGCGGTTGCTGCGAATGAAGTCCCGAAGGATTGGTTCAATATGAACCAGAATGATCGCAGTAAACAATGGGGTAAGATTGTAGCTGGTTACGTTAAAAAATAAGGAGTTTCTAAATGGCCTATACAGCCTTTTCAGGAGACACAACTAGAGGAACTGGCGCACAATTAGACGTGATGATTCCAGAGCTCTGGAGTGACGCAATTATGCGTTATTTCGACAAGAGTCTCGTATTTAAACCTTTCTTTGATGACTACTCAAGTTTAGTCCAAGGGAAAGGAGATAATCTACACATACCTACGATTCAAGAAGTAGCCGTATCCGATAAATCAGCGAATACTGGTGTAGCTTACTCTGTAAATACTGAAACTAAAATCAGCCTTGCAATTGATCAACACAAATACGCTGCAAAGCTATTTGAAGACATTGCAATGGTTCAAGCAAATGAGGAGCTATTTTCTAAGTACGCTTCTAGTATGGCTTACGGACTAAGTAAAGCAGTAGACACGAAGATCGAAGCACTTCTTCGTACTATTGGAACAACTCAAGCATTAGCAGCCGATAATACTTTAGGCAATGCTGATATTGAAACTGCACTTGGTACGATGATGGCAAACGATATCCCACAAGAAGAATGTGCATTCTTTGTTAATTCACTAATGTACGCTGATCTTCTAAACTCCAAAGCATTTATTGCTAATAATGGAGCTGTGGGAGTTGGTTTTGGAAATGATAACGCTGTAATGAACACAGGACAAGTTGGCTTGCTATTTGGTATGCCAGTTTATACTAGTTCATTAATAGGTGTTGGAACTGGAACTGGAGTCCATGCGGGTTATTTGGTGCATAAATCAGCAATAGCTGTAGCAGTCCAAAACGCCGCGAGGTTGCAGTCCGAGTACTCAGTAGACTATTTAGGCACAAAGGTAAGTCAATTGCCGTTGGCATAAGTGATTATGACAATTATTAGCGCGGAATTAAGCGGGAAAGCTACAGCGAAAGCCACGCCAACCCGAACCGAAGGCTACACAAAGTGTAGTCAGGGGCAGAGCATAGGAGATGAAATAATTCTCCCACGAGGCCGCGCCTACTCTATGAGTAGAAAAGGTATGCCGATACTTAGACGAAAGTTTAAGAGTGAAGATAAAAAGCTTCACAAAACACATGAGTTGCCGACATTATCTACGGAGCAGTTATTACAACTGGAAACCACGTTAAAGGGATTGAGTTCTTGAATCCGTAAACGTCACATATCTGTGGGCGGTGCTTTGTCATCGCCCGCAGTATTAGTAAGGAGTACAAAATTTATGATTATACTAAAAAAAGAAACACATTACTGCCATGTAGACTCGCGTGAAAAAGCGCAGAAGCTTGTCAATGATGGCTATGAAGTAATTAAAAATAAATTAGGTTTACCTAAGATTGTAAAGCAAGAAGTAAAGAAACTAGAACCGAAGAAGAAGATGTTTAAAAAGAAGTAAATCTTTTTATACTGGCTCGTTCACGGTTACCATTAACCTTAGAGAGGAAGAGAATCAATGGCTACATCAAATTTACACAGATATTCATCACAAGAAGCTCAGAATAGACTGGGTGGCGGTGGATACGACTACGTTACCAACGCTACTGTTAATTCGCACGTATACGTAGCAGTTCAAGCCTTATCAACCGATTGCGTTATTACCGCAACTTCATCTGATACCGACATTTGGGATACACTTACAAGTGTTACGGTATTAGCCGGCCAAACCATTTACGGAGAATGGTCTTCTGTAGCAGTTGCAAGCGGAGATTTCGCATTAGTCTACAGGAAAAATTCATAATGGCAAATCTACATAAACGATCTGTACAAGAAGCACTCAACGTCACAGTTGGCGGTGTGTGGAATGTGAATGCTGCGGGTACTGCTGGATCCAGCGCAGACGTAGCAAATACAACGCACCTAGCTCTAGCAACCATGACATCTACACTTGGGGTTTACAGCGCAGTGGAAATCGTATTTAATTTTGCAACATCCGCTACCGATGTCAATGCATCCAACGACATGATCATTCCAAAGAACACCATGATTTATTTGACTGTTCCTCGTGGGCTAGGTAATACAGTTTTCTTCAATTATAACTCAACCAGTACAACTACTGGCGCAGTTAGAACAGTAGAGGTCTAGATATGTTTAATCCAATGGGGCAATCAAACCCCGAAGATCTCGGTAATGGAGGAACGATAGATGGTGATATTACAATCACAGGAGACCTACAAGTCAATGGAGGTGGTTCACTATCTTTTGATGAGATAGTTCAAGGTACTCAGGTAATTGATGTCACCAACACAGAAGCTTTATTAGTACGTAAGAATGACGATGGTGGGGATGTCTTTATTGTTGATACTACTAATTCTAAAGTTAGTATCTCTACTGGAGCTAAATATGGAACTTTAACTGTTGGTGGAAGTGGAGAAGTTTTATCTTTAAGGTCATCAAGTGGTGC